>SAMEA5043655__coassemble_179_pt1 | contig 13194 bp, 10 predicted proteins | sample SAMEA5043655__metabat2_high_PE_003 | metagenome-assembled genome bin SAMEA5043655 (sample SAMEA5043655) | Gadus morhua
TGCCGACAATGCAGCCCAACGGGTTCGTTTAACCGCCATTTTCTCATTGTTGCAAAATATGAACTTAGAATAACTAAGCATCATATCTCGCGCCGCGATAAAATCGCTGTTAATTCGAACAAAACTTGATAAATCTACGTCAACAGAGCCTAAGCTAAAAGCTAATGAATAAAATCATGCTATTAAGACTCTAAAATCACTGTTGCGATGGCATAGTGTTTTTCATCAGAAATAGAAATGTGGGTTTTTTTTCCATTAAGATCACAAAATCTTGATTGCGCCGCATGACTGAAAGCCAACATTGGCGCGCCCAACTCATTATTGCTGATTTCAATATGCTGAAATGAGATACCTTTGGCAATTCCCGTCCCTAGTGCTTTTGAGGCCGCTTCTTTTGCGGCAAAACGCTTAGCTAAAAACCGGGATGGTTGGCTTGAGGATGCAAAGTGAGTGTATTCACTTTCGGTTAATACTCGTTTTGCCAAACGATCTGGATGTTTGTCTACTTGCATTTTGATCCTATCGATCTCAATAATATCTGTACCAAGCCCAATGATTGCCAATGTATTATTCTCTATAATTTAAAGCTGAAACTCTAATGATGATATTTAAACTAAATATTACATCGCCCTTGCTGCATTAGAGTTTTCATCTCTTTCACTGAGTTTGATAATCCATCAAATACCGCCCTTGCGATAATGGCATGGCCAATATTTAATTCATATAGCTCAGGAATGGCAGCAATTGCTTTGATGTTATGGTAATGAAGACCGTGTCCTGCATTAACAACTAAACCTTTAGAGTAAGCATATTTTGCCATTTCAGTGATGCGAGCAAGCTCTTTTAATTGTTCATCTTTCGTTTTTGCATCAGCATAACAACCCGTATGTAATTCAATCACTGGCGCGCCAACTGAAACCGCTGCATCGATATGTGCTTTATTGGCATCAATAAACAAAGAAACTTGAATGCCTACGCTGCTCAGTCGATTAACGGCCTTGGCCATTTTGTCAATTTGTCCCGCAACATCAAGCCCACCTTCAGTGGTTAGTTCTTGTCTTTTCTCTGGCACCAAACACACATAATACGGCTTAACATCACAGGCAATTGCCAACATTTCATCAGTGACAGCCATTTCAAGGTTCATACGGGTTTTAATGGTTTGAGCTAACAGATAAACATCCCTATCGATAATATGGCGTCTATCTTCTCTTAAATGAATGGTAATTCCATCTGCGCCAGCTTGTTCAGCGATAGCTGCTGCATAAACGGGATCGGGATAATCAGTGCCCCTTGCTTGTCGCAAAGTGGCAATATGATCAATATTAACTCCCAATAAAATACTGCCCATTAATAATTTCCTTCTAAAAAATGAGTTCAATAAAATGTGATATCAAGCACGATGATTATAATTTGCTGCAGTTAATCCCTTGAATAAAAAAACTACGACTAACCAGTGGTTTATTACCTAGTAACGGCGATAATAATCGTCTCATCAAATGTTTTATGCCATTTAAATCGCTATCTTGAAGATTGTCTTCAGCAAGTCTTAATAGCGCACACCCAGCATAACTTTTACTATCAGAGCTTTGATTTTGCTCTGCCAAAATAAAACCTTCATCGGTGATATAATGGTAATGCTGCTCCCCGTTAATCACGTTATCGTGAATATCCTTGATTAACGATGGCATGCAGCCAAATTCACCAAGCAGTTTTTTTTCAAAATACCTTAAATGCCGCTGACAAAAGCTGGAGGCTAGAACCATTAACGTTTGATGATATGCAACAAAAAGCTGCTCCCCACTTTGCTGCACAGAAAGCGTTCTCATTAATAATTCATTAAGATACATAGCAGAGTAGAGACTTTTGCCTTGCAGCGGAATAGCAGCACTTAGCGGCTCAATTTGTGAAAGCGTATGAAGTTCGCCTTTGCCAGCAAGCGAAAAAATCAGCGGCTGACAAGGTTGTAAAATACTTCGAATGGAGCGGCGACCACTACCTAAACGTGCGATCGCATCAACCCTTCCTCTCCCATCAACTAATAAATTAACTAATAGGCTTGATTCTTGATAAGGGCGACGGTGCAATATATAGCCCCGCTCCATTACTGTTATTCCTCTCCGTAGCCTAGGCTTCGAAGCGCGCGCTCATCGTCTGCCCAGCCAGATTTCACCTTCACCCACACCTCAAGAAACACTTTGTTATCAAATAATGTTTCCATGTCTTTTCGAGCTTCAGTGGCAATGGTACGAATTCGCTCGCCTTTTTTGCCGATAACCATGCGTTTTTGACCGTCACGCTCGACCAAAATTAACGCATTTATCTGATAGACACCGTTTTCCATCATTTTAAATTGTTCAATTTCAACGGTTGCATCATAGGGTAATTCATCACCCAAAAAGCGCATGAGTTTTTCTCGCACAATTTCTGACGCCATAAAGCGCTGAGAGCGATCGGTCACATAATCTGCTGGAAAAAAGAAGGGAGACTCAGGCAGCGTTTCTTCGGCTAAAGATAAAATTCGTTGAACATTGGTGCCTGTTTTTGCTGAAATAGGTAAAATCTCATCAAAATCAAACTTCTTGCCAAGGGACTCTAAGTAAGGAAAAAGCGCCGCTTTTTCTTTAATGTTATCAACCTTATTGATAGCAAGTACGATTTTACGATCTTCACCGCCTCGACGAAGCTTATTTAGCACCATTTCATCGTCTTCAGTCCAAGTCATGCCATCAACAACAAAAATGACCATAGACACATCAGCAAGCGAACTTGCCGCCGCGCGATTCATTAAACGGTTTATTGCCCGTTTCTCATCAATATGCAAACCAGGGGTATCAATAAAGACGATTTGTTTCGCACCTTCGGTATGCATTCCCATAATACGATGACGAGTAGTCTGCGGCTTACGGGAAGTAATACTGATTTTTTGGCCTAATAAACGATTTAATAATGTTGATTTACCCACGTTAGGTCGACCAACAATAGCAACCATGCCGCAGTAGGTTATTTCGTGCTCAGTAGCAACACCGCTTTCCTCATTCATCCTTGCCAATAATTCATCCAACGAGGGCTCCGCCCCTTGGTTTTGTGGCAAGTTTTTGTTACTCATTTCTTTAATAACTCCAATACTTGGGATGCTGCAACTTGCTCAGCTTTACGGCGAGAACTCCCCACACCAACAATCGCTTTATCTATCCCTTTAATGCTACATTCAACTGTAAAAATTTGATCGTGAGCTTCGCCTTCAATCTTAGCCACTTGATAATCTGGAAGCGGCTTTTTAAAGCTTTGTAAATGCTCTTGAAGCAAAGTTTTAGGATCTTTTTGATTAACACCCGGTTGAATGTTTTCAAGACGCTCTTTGTACCACTCAAGCAATAACTTGCGACACACTTCCATATTTGAATCTAAATACACTGCGCCAATAATAGCTTCAACGGCATCGGCAAGGATTGACTCACGGCGATGACCGCCACTTTTAAGCTCACCTGGTCCTAAATTAAGGTAATCGCCAAGTTTAAATTCAATCGCAATCACAGCCAAAGTATCGCCACGAACTAACGTTGCTCGCATGCGACTTAAATCGCCTTCTGTTGCTCTTGGAAACTGATGATAAAGTGCATCAGAAATAACCACTGACAGAATTGAGTCACCAAGAAATTCTAATCTTTCATTATGCTTATTTGCAGCACTTCTATGGGTCAATGCCTGAGTTAGCATCTCAATGTTAGCAAACTCATAACCTAAAATACGACAAAGACGCTGTAAATTTTTTACCGGTTCCATACTAGTGAATTCCACCTATTCGATTAAACCGTACACCGCTTGGTACCCAAGTTGGGATCCAGTCTGAAGGATGTCTGTTAAATTCAAAACTCATCCAAATAGCAACAGCTTTACCGACTAAATTCGCGTCAGGCACAAATCCCCAGAAACGGCTATCAAGACTATTGTCACGGTTGTCACCCATCACAAAATATTCTCCCTGAGGCACAATCCATTCACCCGCTGGCAAATTACCCTCTCGATAAAAATAATTACTTTTTTCAGAGGTGCCTTGGTTAACTAAAATATCATGGCTCACATCACCCAAACGTTCTTGATAACGAGTTAACGGATACCCATTTTGAGTAAATTCGCCGCGATTAATTTCAGTTCGATGAACCAATTGCATTTCAGGACATTCTTTCATTCCAGCCTTGCAAGCTGGTTGTATCCATAGTTCTTTATTTGTATATATAATTTTGTCACCAGACAGACCAACAACGCGCTTAATGTAATCCACCATAGGATCTTTAGGATATTTAAATACCACTATATCCCCACGTTTAGGCGTACCCGTTTCAATTAACTTAGTGCGCCATACTGGATCTTTAAGCCCATAGCTGAACTTTTCCACTAATATAAAATCACCCACCAACAAGGTTGGCATCATCGAGCCTGATGGTATTTGAAATGGCTCATAGATAAATGACCGTAAAACCATTACAAATGCAATCACAGGAAAAATAGAATGGGCAGTTTCAACAAGTGAAGGCTCTCGCAAAATCTTCTCTTTTGCATCGTCAGTTAAATCACAACCTACCTCTGCTATCGCTAACTTGTCGCGTCTTTTTGGTGAAAGATAAATAACATCAAACAACCAAATAAGCCCCGAAATCAAAGTCACTAACACCAGGATTAATGAAAAATAGGCTGCCATAGTGAAATACTCTCCTGCCATTTTATTATTAGTTAATGATCATTTAGATCTTAATGTATACCCAAGAGCCCTGAGTACAAAGCTTTGTAACTGAAGCAAAAGCGCCGCTAGCAGCGGCGTTTATACAAGTTTAATTATTTCGAGCATTTACAGCAAAAACAATCAATTTTAAAAGCATTATCAGCATCTATTCCAAAATACTTTGTATAGATTACTCGTTTAGCTTTAATACTGCGAGGAATGCTTCTTGTGGCACTTCCACATTACCCAGCTGTTTCATGCGCTTCTTACCATCTTTCTGCTTTTGTAACAGTTTTTTCTTACGCGAAACGTCACCGCCATAACATTTAGCTGTTACGTCTTTTCGCAACGCTTTTACTGTAGAACGAGCAATAATCTGCCCCCCTACCGCCGCTTGAATCGCAATATCAAACATCTGCCTAGGAATAAGTTCTTTCATCTTATCCACTAACGCTATGCCCTTAGAGCGAATGTGATTACGATGAATAATCATGGCTAACGCATCAACCCGATCGCCATTAATTAACACATCAAGACGAACCATATCAGCAGGTTCAAAACGTACAAAGTTATACTCTAATGACGCATAACCACGGCTAGTCGATTTCAAACGGTCAAAGAAGTCCATTACGACTTCAGCCGCAGGGATATCATAGGTTAACGCAACTTGATTACCATGATAAACCATGTTTTTCTGTATACCGCGCTTTTCAATACACAAGGTAATCACGTTACCAAGATAATCTTTAGGTACTAAAATATTAGCTTCAACAATAGGCTCACGCATCTCTTCAATATTGTTAAGAGCTGGCAAGTCTGACGGATTATCAATGTAAACCGTTTCACCATTCGTGGTTACAACTTCATACTCCACAGTCGGTGCCGTGGTGATCAAATCAAGATTGTATTCACGCTCTAAACGCTCTTGAATGATTTCCATATGCAACAAACCGAGGTAACCTATACGGAAACCAAACCCTAATGCCGTCGAGGTTTCTGGCTCAAATTGCAAAGAGGCATCATTAAGGCTTAGCTTATTAAGCGCATCACGAAAGTTTTCATAATCATCTGTCGAAATGGTAAACACACCAGCATAAACTTGTGGCTTTGCCTTTTTAAAGCCTGGTAGCGGCGTTTCAGCACCATGTTTGGCATGGGTTAATGTATCACCAACTGGCGCACCGTGAATCTCCTTGATGCCAGCAATAACGTAACCTACTTCTCCAGAATTAAGCACATCTTTATCTTTCTTCTTAGGCGTAAAAATCCCCACTCGATCGGCGTTATAGGTTTGGCCTGTCGACATGACTTTAAATTTATCGCCTTTTTTCAGCACGCCATTTTTAATGCGTACAAGGGAGACAACCCCTAAATAAGAGTCAAACCAAGAATCGACGATTAACGCCTGTAAAGGCGCCTCTGGATCACCTTGTGGCGGTGGGATTTTGTCAACGATGGTTTCAAGTACATCTTCAATTCCGATACCTGTTTTTGCTGAGCAGCGAACGGCATCTGTTGCTTCAATACCAACAATGTCTTCAATTTCTTCAGCGACGCGATCCGGCTCTGCTTGAGGCAAATCAATTTTGTTTAAAACCGGAACAACATCTAAATCCATTTCTAGGGCGGTATAACAGTTTGCAAGCGTTTGTGCTTCAACACCTTGCCCAGCATCCACCACTAAAAGTGCACCTTCACACGCAGCTAATGAACGAGAAACTTCATAGGAAAAATCCACGTGACCTGGTGTATCAATAAAGTTTAATTGGTAAATTTCACCATTTTTAGCTTTATAATCCAAGGTCACACTTTGCGCTTTAATGGTAATACCGCGCTCACGCTCAATATCCATCGAATCTAGCACTTGAGCCGCCATTTCACGATTGGTCAAACCACCACAAAACTGAATTAATCTGTCGGATAACGTGGACTTACCATGGTCAATGTGCGCAATGATAGAGAAGTTGCGTATGTTTTTATTGATTACGTTTTTTTTCTGTTCCAAATCTTTTAACCTCAAGTTTTTGTACTTGTTTCGTACTCACTTGCATAATGATTAGCGTTTCATTCTTGTGTTTATAATTGTCTCGAAGCACGCTATTTAAAGTAATTGTGGTGATTATAAACTATTGGCTGACGCATTAAACAAGTATTTGGTGGAAGAACCATTTAAATGTTGAGCAGCTTATCATCAGTAAAATGATCAACTTCAAGTACCATAGCTGTTTTGTAAATGGCTAATGCATTTTTAAAACGCCGTGAGTGACCCACCGATAGCAAGCTTCGCCTTCGATACAATGATTAGCGTTTAGACATGCTAACTCAGTCCTTTTACAGTTAGCATCAACCCATTTTCCAGTTTTATTTGATAACCATTCGCAATGTGGATGTTCCCGACGTTGTTCATTGGATTTCCATTCACCGCCAACAGCTTCGCAGGGATATGGCATCGTTATATTTTCATTATTGGGGCAATACCCGTAACCTCTAAGACCCCAGCGACAGAACCCATCCTTGCCACAGCCATCATGAGCAAGGCATTCATCCTCGCTAGTTATTCCCCATTTTGGAATACCATTCCAATCCCAGCGACGAGTCCCATCTGATGTATGCCAAAGTTCTAAATTCTGGCATTCATAGCCACCTTGTTTAAAATGGCCTATTCCTACTGTAGCTCTAGACGCTGAAGATGAAGATGAAGATGAAGAATGATACAGATAGTTAACACAGCGATCACCATTGTCACCACAGAGATTCATATGATTTGGCGCTTGAGAATACCTTCCTGAACCAAAGCCGCCAGCACCGCCTTCAGTGTCATTTTGACAGTTTTCTCGGCTCAATGTTGTTTCAAAGTAATTCCCTTCACCTAAGCGCCTCGTTACTTCAAATATGTCCAGTTCATAAAAGTGATGGCTTCTAGTATTACCAAAAAATACATCCCGACTATTCATTCCTGCAAATAAGGCTTCTGCTGTTGAAAAATGAGGTTCTAATACTGTCGTTCTATATTGGTCTTCGGTTAATTGATTATCATTATTCGTGTTTATAATCCCTATACCATCATCATAACGCACCAACAAATAAGCATGGCCACTGGTTCTATACCTACCCGAACGCTGAGCAACATGACCTGCGGTAAATGAAACAATCCATACCGTACCTGATGGTCGTTGAAGCATTCTATTTAACGCGGGCAGAGCATCAGCTTCAACTATAACTTGGAGAATGTAAGGCGCTGGAGCAGGCCTCGAACTAGGGGCACGAATTGATTCCGTTAATTCAGCTTGAAGCCTTGATCCCACTAAAATTGGCTGCATAACATTTTGCATCGCTAATGACGTATAAAACTGACCTGCGCTAATTACATATCTGTGAGGGCTATCACCTATCCAAGCATCACTCATTTCGCCTAAGTCATTAATAACCGCATCAGCATCTTCAATTCTTTGATGTAGAGCTGGATTTAATTGGGTAAACTGCTCTAAACCCGAGACAGTTCCTGTATAAGAATAAAAGAGTAAACCAGGCGTAACAGCCGCTGGCGCTTGAGCCTGAAACCGTTCAAAATTTACTATTGCTTCAAGCGCTTGAAACATGCAAGTTCCACAAATTCCAACACCATGAGTTTGTTGTTCATCATATGGTGAATTAATAATTGCAAAAATTCGCTGCATCCAACCGAGGGTAAGAACAAAGCCTGGAGGAAGTAAAGTGCCAGAAAGTGGTGGATTTCTGAATTGGAAGCCAGTGTGCTGCGGTGTTTCTATACCTGTTGCAGGACAGGTTTTTAAGGTTCTTAATTTATCACCTGCAGCAAGCGTATCCCAGTTTGACTGAGAACCATCTTCAAAAAATATGGAGGTTACATGGTAGTCAAAGGCTGGTTTATCCTCCTCAACATATTTTGTTCTATAGGTGTAGGGAAAACCCCAGTTATGTCCTGCTGTCTTTATTCTGAGTACATTTTTTTCGGCATCAGTTAAAACAACTGCATATAGTGATTTAAGAGGAACATTGTCACTATCTATTAAAGTATGAATACTATTAACTGACCATTTTTCATTTTTAGGAACAGCACCTGTAATATATTCATCGCCACAGATATCCCAACTTGTCCATGCCCAATGAGTAGAATCAGGCTCTCCAATAAGATTTGAGGATAGACATTCCAAGACAAGTTTATCTGTTCTGGATATTTGCTGCGTTTTCGGGTTATATCTTAATGTCCCTTTGCTATTACCAAAGTCAGTGTAGTAAGTTCCATTATCAAACCATTTAAGGGCTAAAGTATGAGAGTAATCACGCGCTTCAGCTTTGGTTGTTAACCAATCTTGAGCTCTTGGTATTTTAAATGAATAAAGTGATTTATCAGGATTATTTGCCGTAGCTAAAGTCCAGTTATTTTCACCCAACTGGTGTTCACTGGCCACATTAATAAGGCGATCTTTTTTTTCATCTGCTCCAATTTCATAGCGCCATTGCTGACGAGGATCGTCAGTAACGCAAGGACGCAGATGAACATAATCCCATGTATTACCATCAACCAATGTCCATTTTCCATTATTTAATTCTAAATTTTCAGTCAAACATAAATCAGTCAACATCCCATAGTCAGGCACGATTAGCGCTTTTAGACTTATTCGGTTAAGCCCATCGTATCTCCATGCGTTTATTCTTTCATCACAAACAGAAGCAGAAATATACTCAATTTGTGGATAAATAATTTCGCCATAGGCTCTAACGTAAACGCAACTTTTTGCACCTGTATAAACATTTATCTTAAACACACCATCATTAGGATCTTGTGCGGGAACAGTAATTGGAATGGGAATAGGTTTAGATAAAGCATAAAAACTGAGTAGTTGTATTAGTAATATGAATAGTAATTTTACACACATAAATAGATTCATATAACGCTGGTATCAAGCATGTATTAGATCCTAATCATATTCCAAAAATGTTGGAATCAAAATTTAGGGTACTCTTGAAGCTCCACAATAATAAGCGTTAAGAGTGATTGCTAAATTATCAGATCCACAGAAGTAGTACATAACCTTTAATTTTTCATTGAACTATATAATGTCTTTATCTTCACCATCAAGAGTATGATTTCCACACCCATTGCTTCTTCAAAATAATTACTCGTCTTCTGATTTTCAATCAAGGAATATTGGGAGTATTTAATACCGATGCAAAAGAAAGATAGAAATTTATTTTACTCCAGTAGCGCAACATTAATTTATTCTAATCCCCAAAAACCTCATATCATAAAATATTACCCACTGATTTAATTTGCATTATTTTTACCATCTTGCAATCATGCGATAACTTCTCATTATCAATGTGTTTTCCAACCAAGGTAGGTTGCCAAATTTGAAAGGGATCGAAAATGAAAATAGTCATTGCTCCAGATTCGTATAAAGAAAGCTTAACCGCATTAGAAGTGGCAACAGCAATTGAAAACGGATTTCGGCAGGTTTTTCCTGAAGCTAAATATCATAAAGTTCCCATGGCTGATGGCGGTGAGGGTACTGTTGATGCCATGATTGACGCCACTCAAGGTGAACGCATTTATGTTGAAGTCACCGCACCACTAGGTAACAAGGTCATCGCAAGTTACGGCATATTAGGAAATAACGGCAATAACACTCAAACTGCAATTATCGAAATGGCATCGGCATCGGGCCTTGATCTTGTCCCTATCTCTGAGCGCAATCCATTAATGACATCCAGTTTCGGTACTGGGGAGCTCATTATTGATGCTATGAATAGAGGTGTTAGACACTTTATTTTAGGTTTAGGTGGCAGTGCAACCAATGATGCTGGTTCAGGAATGCTTAAAGCCTTAGGTGCAAGATTTTATAATAACAACGGACAACAAATATCAGAAGGTGGCGCAGCTTTATCCCTGTTAGACAAACTGGATCTTTCAGGAATAAACCCGCTTCTGAAAGAGTGCAAAATAGACGTTGCTTGTGATGTTGACAATCCACTTTGTGGCATTCGCGGTGCATCTCACATTTTTGGTCCGCAAAAAGGTGCATCTGCTGATATGGTTTATGAACTAGATAAAGCCCTTGAACATTTTGCCAATATTGTAAGTCAACAAAGCAGTGATTCATTGGACTGTCGAAATCATGCGGGTGCAGGTGCCGCTGGCGGTATGGGGTTTGCCATGATGGCATTACTTAATGCAAACCTGTCTCCTGGCGTTAAATTAGTCACTGAAACCGTCAACCTTAACGATTTTGTTAAAGATGCTGATTTGGTTATTACCGGTGAAGGACGCATTGATGGGCAAACCGTTTTTGGCAAAACACCAATGGGCGTGTTAAATGTTGCTAATGATAATAATGTGCCAACAATTGCTATCGCAGGTAGCCTAGGCGATGGTGCGACTAAAATCATGGAACTGGGAATGAAAGCCATTTTTTCTGTTGTTCCAGGTATTTCAACCTTAGAACAAGCATTAAAAGACGCTAATAATAATGTCGAGCTTACCGCCAGAAATGTAGCGGCTGCAATTAAGCTTGGGAAACAAGGTTAATTATGTTCACGGGTTGCTGAAACGCCGCATTTTCGTGTATGTTGAAATGAATTCGCCTTCTTTAAAATTACAAAACAATGACTAAAAATATTTATTAATGAGCAAGGATAATCGTCAAGCTACCGCGTCAGTAGACAGTATGTTACGTATTTTTACCCTACCGGAAGAACCTGATTCTCCTTTAGGGATAATTGAACAAAATCTCTCGCGGGATCTTGCCGGATTTCTGCAGCAAAATATTGCTGCACTTGAAAAGCCGCTCGGTGAGATAGAAAAGAACTTTCAAACCTTTTCTATTCCGAGTAAGCCTCAATTTGTATCTGATTATGTTGATGACATGATGCAAAATTTAGTTGCGCACTCGGTTCATACTTCAGCCCCTACTTTTATAGGTCATATGACTTCAGCGCTACCTTATTTTGTTTTACCGCTATCAAAAATGATGGTGGGCTTAAATCAAAACTTGGTCAAAATTGAAACATCAAAAGCCTTTACGCCCCTTGAAAGACAAGTGCTTGGTATGATGCACCACCTTGTTTATAACAAAAACAGCAATTTTTATAAGCAGTGGTTACACAATGCCAATCATTCATTAGGTGCTTTTTGCTCTGGCGGTACCGTCGCCAATATTACCGCTCTTTGGATAGCCCGCAATAAACTCCTTCGCCCTAATAATCGTTTTGAAGGCATCGCAAAAGCTGGATTAATGGCAGGATTACGTCACTATGGCTGGCAAGATCTGGCCATTTTAGTTTCTGAGCGTGGTCACTATTCTTTAGGAAAAGCGGCCGATGTGCTAGGTATTGGCCGCAATAACATTGTTAGTATTCCAACGAATAGTCGCAATAAAGTGGATGTCACTTTAATCAAAGAACAAATAGCAGAACTTCAAAATCAAAACATTAAAGTTATGGCGATTGTGGGCGTTGCTGGCACAACAGAAACGGGCAATATCGATCCCCTAGAAGATCTAGCAAAAATTGCCAAAGAGTATAATTGTCATTTCCATGTTGATGCCGCATGGGGAGGCGCAACATTACTCTCCAGTAAATACCGTCACTTGCTCAATGGCGTTGAATTAGCCGATTCAGTGACCATTGATGCCCATAAGCAAATGTATGTCCCTATGGGGGCTGGTATGGTGCTATTTAAAGATCCTTCCGCTTCTAAAATTATTGAGCACCATGCGGAATATATTTTACGAAAAGGCGCAAAAGATCTTGGCAGTCAAACCTTAGAAGGCTCTAGACCAGGCATGGCGATGCTAGTGCACGCTTGCCTGCAAATCATAGGTAAAGATGGCTATGAGATTTTAATTAATAATGGCATTGAAAAAGCGCAATATTTTGCAGCTAATATTATAAAGCACTCAAATTTCGAATTAATAAGTAAACCGGAATTATGCCTTTTAACTTATCGTTATGTACCCAAATCAATCCAAACATTAATGCGCCAAGCAAAAGAACATGGTGAATCTGACCTTATCAAACAATGTAATTTGCTATTAGACGGGCTCACTCGCTTTATTCAAAAGTACCAGCGTGAACAAGGCAAATCTTTTGTTTCAAGAACCCGCATTCCTTATCAGCCTATTTTTGATAAAATTACCGTACTCAGAGTTGTGCTTTCTAATCCTCTTACCACGGAATCAATTCTTGATGATGTTCTTTATGAGCAATCACAAATTGCACTGCAAGATAAACGATATTTACCAAAATTGCTTCAACTTGCAGACAAGTTCTCACCAAATAACGCCGTTACCATTTAGTCTTATATTTAACTGCCGATTAACTGCAAAAATGAAAAGTAGAACTTGAACCTTAAATTACATTCACTACTAATCCCGCTTATTGTTATTACATTCAAGACTACTAGTTAGCAAATGCCGACAAATAGCAACAAAGATGAATCTTATTTAGGG
>SAMEA5043655__coassemble_180_pt1 | contig 13184 bp, 10 predicted proteins | sample SAMEA5043655__metabat2_high_PE_003 | metagenome-assembled genome bin SAMEA5043655 (sample SAMEA5043655) | Gadus morhua
CTTTACGTGAAACCTTATCTAATACGGCCGCTAAAGAAGGCTGTGGAGAAGGTGAATGCGGTGCTTGTTCAGTTTTATTTAATGACAAATTAGTTAATTCTTGCATTTTGCCAACGGCGCAGGTGCAAGGCGCAGATTTACTGACATTAGAAGGACTTCGCGAGACAGAAAAGGGAAAATGCGTGGTTGATGCCATTTTAGAGGCTAAAGGCGTGCAATGTGGTTTTTGCTCTCCAGGTATGGTGCTCGCCCTTTATGTGCTACTTAGTGATAATAAAAACCCGACTGAAGCAGAAGTTCGCACTGCGATTTCGGGTAATCTTTGTCGCTGCACCGGCTACGGAATGATTGTTGATGCTGCCCGTATTGCCGCAGAAAAAGGAGCTCACCTATGGTAAACATTTATAGACCTGAAACCATTGCTCAAGCGGTTGATACTCTGTCTGTGGGAGAGCATACACTCTTTGCTGGCGGCACTGATTTAATGGTGCACAATAAAGCCCGTTTAGGCTTAATTCCCGATTTTAAAAAGGACGTGGTGTTTGTTGATGGCATAACCGAAATTACGCAAATTGAGAATTCGACCTTTGGTTCCGGTATTCGTATTGGCGCTGCGGCAACCTTAGCGGATATCGAAAAAAGCGCGTTAGTGCCGCAAATTTTAAAAGAGGCCATAGTTAAAATTGCAGCGCCTGCCCTGAGAAACCGCGCAACCCTTGGTGGTAATATTTGTAATGCGTCACCTGCGGCAGACTCATTACCGCCACTGTACCTTTTAGATGCAAAAGTGATTTTGTCATCCCAGATCGGTCAGCGTCAGTTACCGCTTGCGGGCTTTATTTCGGGGCCGGGTCGTACCTTGCTGCAACAAGGTGAAATGCTGAGTTATATCGTCATTCCCAAATGTGAATGCGAACAGACTTTTTACCATAAAGTGGGTACTCGTGCTGCTAATGCATTAACCAAGCTTTCGATTGTAGGGTTAGCAAAAGTTGAAGGTAGATTAGTGACTGATTTTCGCGTGGCTTTTGGTGCTGTAGGGCCAACCATCGTCAGATGTTTAGACCTGGAAAAGAAAATCATTGGTCAGTCGTTATCAGCGATTCAAAGTGATGACTTTGTACAAAAGATCATTGAGCTTTATAGTCCGCTAATTACGCCAATAGATGATCAACGCTCCACCGCTGAGTATCGCCACTTAGCATCACTTAATTTATTGAAACGCTTTTTATTATCTTTACAAGAAAATAAACTTCAAGTGTGAAACGCAAATTGTGAAACGCATTGAGTTTTGATTTTATACATTGAGAGTGACATTTTAGTTTATGCTAAATTGTGACTCTCTTTAACAATAACATCTTAAAACACAATAACTTCTATACTTGATTAATTTATACTGGTACACTCATTTTCCGATTAATTATCGAACGATTCATTCCTGTTAAAGGGTGATATTTGATATCTTCTATCGGAAAAGGATTCTGCCAAGCATGAATAACCCTCTGTACCAAAAAAATATCATTTCCATACCTGATTTATCCCGTACTGATCTTGAACTGATTGTTTCAACTGCCAATGAACTTAAGTTCAATCCTCGTCCAAATTTATTAGCTACGAAAGTGATTGCCAGCTGCTTTTTTGAAGCATCGACGCGAACTCGGCTGTCCTTTGAAACAGCCGTTCAGCGTCTTGGTGGTAGTGTAATAGGGTTCCCTGATGGTGGAAATACTTCACTAAGCAAAAAAGGTGAATCCCTTGCCGATTCGGTGAAAGTGATTTCATCTTATAGTGATGCATTTTTTATGCGTCATCCTCAAGAAGGTGCTGCGCGCTTAGCATCTGAGTTCTCAAATGTGCCAGTGATTAATGGCGGTGATGGCTCTAATCAGCATCCAACTCAAACATTACTTGATTTATTCAGTATTTATGAGACTCAAGGAACACTTGAAGGTTTACAAATTGCCTTTGTCGGTGATTTAAAATATGGCCGCACAGTGCATTCATTGACTCAAGCTTTATCTTTGTTTGGTTGTGAATTCCACTTTATTTCTCCTGCGGCGCTTGCTATGCCAGATTATATTTTGGACGAATTGCGCGCTAAGAATATTAAATACACTTGCCATGATAAATTAGAAGAGACCATAGGGAATCTTGATATTTTGTATATGACCCGTGTACAAAAAGAGCGCTTTGATGAAACTGAATATCAGCATATGAAATCAAGCTTCATTTTGACGGCTGAACTGTTAACTGATGTAAAAGAAAACCTGAAAGTGCTTCATCCATTACCTCGTATTGATGAAATCACGCCAGATGTGGATAAAACGCCTTATGCCTACTATTTTGAGCAGGCAGAAAATGGTGTTTATGCCCGTCAAGCGTTACTTGCATTAGTATTAACCAATGAGTTCGGAGTCTAATCATAATGAAGAAGCAATTACAGGTAGAAGCGATTGCCCACGGTACGGTTATTGATCATATTCCTGCAGGAAAGGGCATTGAAATTTTAAAGTTTTTTCAATTAACCAATACGAATCAAAGGATCACAGTTGGTCTTAACTTACCAACAGGTGATGGTCATCAAAAAGATTTGGTTAAAATTGAAAACACGATTTTTACTGAAAGTCAGGCAAATCAACTCGCCTTATTTGCGCCAACGGCTTCCATTAACGTGATTGAAAATTTTGAAGTGGTGCGTAAATTCAAGGTTTCCATGCCAGAGCAAATTGCAGGGGTTTTTTCATGCCCTAATAGCAATTGCATAAGCCATAATGAGCCTGTTGAAAGTCGCTTTAACATTCGCCAAAACGATAATGCAATTAAGCTTAAGTGTCATTATTGTGAAAAGGCATTTATCAGCGATTTATTTGTTGAATTGCACTAAATTGATTTGAACTGAAATAAAAGAAAAAGCCCTTAGTTTAACTGACGAAGGGCTTTTTTATTACTGCTAGTCAGTTAATTGTCTGTTAAAAGTTGACCAGCCGTTAATCAAAGTAAACCATTTAACTTGTTGCTTGATACCCGCTTTAGCAAAATATCCCCTACTGCAAAATGTTTACGTTACTGATTTCTTTTTTTAAATTGTTCAGATATCAATCTGATAGTTTCTATTACTTTGATAGGTACTTTTACGGTAAAAAAATCCCTATGTTTTTTATTGATATTTGAAAAATCAGTAAATGGCCTTTGAAGCAAATTTCTGACTTCTACTCTGAGCACACTCCAAGAATAAACTCGACAGCAATCACGTTTTAAACTCTCTTTTCCCAACTTTGGTGTCTTTGGCGTAATTATTGCTCAACTCTGGATAAATAGAGTTTTAATCCTTTGTTGAATAAGGGAAGTCCGATTAATAAACGGAATTTAAACATTAGTGGTTCTACTAAAAGGTAATAATATGATTGAACACTATTTACGTCCAACCTCCACTCAAGAAGCGTTAGCGCTAATGGAAAAACATGCGGCTGATGCAACTTGGTTCGCAGGTGGTTCTAAGCTAAATGCTAAACCGACTCAAACTGACAAGACTGTTGCTATCTCTCTTGCAGGTTTATCGCTGACGACAATCGAACAAAAAGGCGATGCACTACATATTGGTGCAATGAGTACAGTTCAAACTCTGATAGATAACGAGTTAACGCCAACGGCAATCAAATTTGCAGGTCGTTTTATTTATTCACGTCATGTACGCAACCAAGCCACCATTGCTGGCGAGATTGCTTCACTACAAGACGAATCGTTATTGCTTCCTTGCTTAATTGCACTTAATGCTGAAGTTGTTCTCGCTGATGGTCAAAAAGTATTAGTTGAAGATTACGTTGAGCAAGAAAACAAAGCACTTATTTTACAAGTGATTATTCCTGATACTAGCCTAGCTTGCATTACTGAAAATGTACGCCGTAGTGCAGGTGGTTTATCTGTTATATCTGCTGCGGTATCTGTGGCTAAAAACGGTGAAACTATTATCGCGCTAGAAGGTGTTGCATCTGGAAAGCGTCGCGGTGCTCCTGTGCGTTTACGTGACGTTGAGCATTTAGGTTTAACAGGCGAAGCACTAGAGAAAGCCGTTGCTGACGCCATTATTCCTCAAGCTGATTTGCGCGGTAGCGTTGAATATAAGCGCTATATTGCAGGCGTATTGGTAACTGATTTACTTGCTGAATGTCAGCGTTTGGCAGGGAGAGCATAATAATGACTTCTATTACTTTTACCCTTAATGGTCGCAACCAAGAGCTAAATTGCAAACTTGGTGAAAACGTTCAAAAAGTCCTTCATGGTCTTGGTTATCACTCTGTACGTAACAGTGATGATGGCTTTGGTTTTGCTGGCTCTGACGTTATTTTATTAAATGGCACCTTGATTAACGCTTCTTTACTGATTGCAGCTCAGCTTGAAGGCACTGAAGTGCAAACGGCTGAATCCTTAGGTAAGTGGGATCAACTAAGCCTAGTTCAACAGGCAATGGTTGACGTTGGTGTTGTTCAATCGGGTTACAACGATCCTGCTTTAGCGTTGATTTTAACTGAATTATTAAAAGTTAATCCTGAGCCAAATCGTGCTGAAATCGATGATTATTTAACGGGTTTATTCAGCCGTGATGCTGGTTATCAGCAGTTCTATGAAGTGATTTCTTTAGCGTCAAAGCGCCTTAAAAACCCTGACTACCAAGAGCAATTTGCCCCCGAATTTCGTGATGACCTAAAAGTTGTTGGTAAAAACTGCGCTAAAATTGATGCAGCTAAAATGGTACAGGCTAAGCCTTGCTATGTAGAAGACCGCATTCCAGCTAATGCTTGCGTACTTAAAATGTTACGTAGCCCACATGCTCACGCTTGGATCACTAAACTTGATGTATCTAAAGCTGAAGCATTAGAAGGCGTCGTTTCTGTGATAACTCATTTAAACTGCCCTGATATTCCTTATACGCCAGGCGGACAAAGCGCGCCTGAGCCATCACCACTTGATCGTCGCATGTTTGGTCAAAAACTGCGTCACGTAGGTGATAGAGTTGCAGCTGTTGTGGCTGAATCAGTTGAAATTGCTGAACAAGCACTGAAATTGATTGAAGTTGAATATGAAGTATTAACGCCTGTTATGTCAATTGACGAAGCAATGGCTACTAATGCACCGATTATTCACAATGAGCCAATTGAATATGGCGTTGGCGCACCAGATGATTTAGCTGAGCAAAATGCCGATGCTGATCCTCGCGAAGGTAAGTTAATCGTTAACTTCCCAATCGGGTGTTTCCCTCGTAAGAACATCGCAGCCAGTGTTCGCGGACATATTGGTGATTTGAAAAAAGGCTTTGAAGAAGCTGATTGCATTATCGAACGTACCTATGAGTCTAAGCAGGTTCAGCAGATCCCAGTGGAAATGCACATCTGTTACAGCTACATGGACGGTGATCGTCTAGTAATGCACGATTCTACTCAGGTACCTTGGCACGTTCGTCGTCAGGTCGCTAAGATCATCGGCGTCAAGCAAAACAAAGTACACATAGTTAAAGAACGTGTTGGTGGTGGTTACGGCTCTAAGCAAGACATTTTACTTGAAGATGTTTGTGGCTGGGCAACGTGGACAACAGGTCGTCCTGTTTATTTCCATCACACCCGTGAAGAAGAGTTCATTTGTAACTCAACCCGTCACGTAGCTAAAGTTCACATTAAGTTAGGTGCTAAGAAAGACGGTACTTTAACTGCTATTGATATGGATTTCCTTGCCAACACAGGTCCTTATGGTAACCACGCATTGACAGTACCTTGTAATGGTCCTGCATTGTCTTTACCTTTATACCCTTGTGATAACGTCGATTTCCGCGTGACAACATACTACTCAAACATCTGCCCAACCGGTGCTTATCAAGGTTATGGTGCGCCAAAAGGTAACTTTGCCTTGACGATGGCAATGGCTGAAATGGCTGCTGAGTTAGGGATTGATCATTTAGATATGGTTGAAACCAACCGTGTTCGTGAAGGCCAAGAGCTTAAAATTCTTGGTGCCATTGGTGAAGGTAAAATGCCAGCTGAAGCGCCACGAGCTTTGAGCTGTGCGTTAGAGCCAATCATGAAGCAAGGTCGTGAGTTAATTGGCTGGGATACACCAAAAGAAGCTAAAGGTGACTGGAAAATCGGTCGTGGTGTAGCCATTATTCAGCAAAAGTCTGGTATTCCTGATATCGACCAAGCGAACTGCTCAATCAAGATGGCATCTGATGGTACTTTCATTGTGCACTCTGGTGGTGCAGATATTGGTACAGGTTTAGATACGGTTGTTTCTAAGTTAACTGCTGAAGTTTTACTTTGCCCAATGGATGAAATCACTGTTCACTCTGGTGACACTGATCACGCGCCATTTGATAAAGGTGCTTACGCTTCATCTGGTACTTGCTTCTCGGGTAACGCAGCTAAAATCGCCGCTGAAAACATGCGCACTAAGATTTTAACTTGCGGTGCAGATTTCTTGGGTGAGCCATTAGAAGACGTCGTGCTTGAAGCTCCAGGTTTTGTTGTCGGTAAGAAAGGTCGCGTAAGCTACTTTGATATCGCTCGCAAAGCAGAAAGTGGCACTGGTTGGGGACAGCTATTAGCCTCAGGTTGCTTTACTACTTCTGAATTTGCTTTCCCATACGGCGCTAACTTTACTGAAGTTGCAGTTAACACTCGTACTGGTGAAATCAAGCTCAATAAGTTCCACGCACTTCTTGATTGCGGAACCCCTGTAAACCCTGATTTAGCATTAGGTCAAATCTATGGTGCCAGTATGCGCGCTATCGGACACAGCTTAACTGAAGAGCTAATGTACGATGAAAGTGGCGTACCGCTAACTCGAGATTTGAAAACTTACGGCGCACCTATGGTTGGCGATATTCCAACTGAGTTCAAAGCTGTGCTGGTTCCTAGTGATGATAAAGTTGGCCCTTATGGCGCTAAGTCAATCTCTGAAATTGGTGTTAACGGCGCTGCTCCTGCCATTGCAAATGCGATTTATGATGCTTGTGGTGTTTGGATCCGTGAATGGCACTTCACGCCAGAAAAAGTACTTAAAGGCTTAAATAAGCTTTAAGTATCATTTGCGGTCTTTCTTAGGAAGAGAAAGACCGCATTCAAATAAGTTACTTCCTTCCAAAGCTTCTTTTACTCATTGAAATAAAACAGATAACCAAAAAACTTTACTTATTTATTGCTGGATGCATCAAGGGTATTGATATGAAACTGCTTTACAATGTTGAAGATAAACCGCCTGTGGGCGCTGTTATATTATTAGCTTTGCAACACATGTTAGCGGCTATGGGTGCAATTATTGCTGTGCCATTAGTTGTTGGAAGTGCAATAGGATTATCAACCAGCGATTTGATTTTACTTGTTAATGCTGCGTTGTTAGTTTCTGGGGTTGTAACCATTTTACAATGTAAAGGTATTGGTCCCGTAGGGATTAAATTACCTGTCGTTATGGGAACGAGTTTTACCTTTGTTGCCATTTCAATCTCCATTGGTGTTGAGTCAGGTGTTTCTGCCATATTCGGCGCATCGCTTATCGGCTCTTTTGTGATGATCATTGGCAGTCGGTTTATGCCTCAGATCCGCAAATTATTTCCACCTGTCGTATCAGGCACCGTTGTCGTGTTAATTGGCTTAACGATATTGCCCGTAGCCGTAGATTGGTTTGCTGGCGGTTTTGTTGGACAAGAGCAATATGGACAATTAAGTAATTTATTACTTGGAAGCGTTGTGCTTGTTACTGTTATCGTTTTGTCACAGTTTGGCAACGGAATCGTGTCAGCAGCAGCAATCGTCATAGGTATGATTGTTGGTTACATCATTTCTATTTTCATGGGTATTGTGAATTTTTCACCTGTTCACGATGCACCTTTATTTTCTCTCCCTAATTTTCTGCCATTTGGTATGACTTTCACTATTAGCGGCATTATCGGCATGTCGATTGCCTATTTAGTCACAATTATGGAGTCTACGGGAGACTTTTTAGCGTTAAGTGACGCAACTAAGACCAAGTTAACTGGTGAAAAGTTATCAAAAGGCATTTTGTGTGATGGACTTGGAAGCTCATTAGCTTCTGTGTGTGGTGCCACCCCATTTTCATCATTTAGTCAAAATGTCGGGATAGTGGCCATTACTGGCGTTGCAAGTCGACATGTGGTTGCATTAACAGGTGTCTTTTTATTATGCGCTGGTTTATTTCCTAAGTTAGGTGGAATCGTGGTGACTATTCCACCACCTGTTCTTGGTGGTGCAGGTTTAGTCATGTTTGCCATGATTATTTCTGCGGGTATTGGCATTTTATCTCGTATTAATTTCACAAAACGTAACATGCTCATCATTGCCGTTGGTGTCGCCTGTGGAATGGCTGTCACTGTTCGTCCTGAGATATTGTCTAATTTACCCAAATTCCTACAAGTCATTTTAGGCTCTGGTATTACAACAGGCTCCCTCGTTGCGCTGGGGTTAAACCTTGTTTTAAGAATCAATGTAGAAGATGAAGTTGAAAGCGCACAAGAAAAGCGTGACGTAATGGAAGAAAGCTTACGTGAGTGTGAAGCCATGAATGTACAGCTCAAAGCGCAATTAGGTAGCGATAATAATAACGCCGAAATAAGTGAAAGCTTAGCAAATATTGAAATTGAAATGGTTGAAAATCAGCCAGGATGTAAGTGCATTTTATTGATGTAATAAATATGTTAGCCTCTTTTTTAATGTCTTTTAAATCAATGGAATATTTTTAATAAATGACATTAATAAAGGGATTTCCCTCTAATTAAAGTAAGTCGCAGTAAATAAACAAGACGATTGTAAATGTGTTGAAGATAATAACTAGAGGTTTATATGGAACATATTGAATCTATTAAGGCGATACGAGCATCTTTTTTTGATATTAAACAGGTAGTTGATAATCCTGACGATATTGAAAAAAATATTCGCTTTATTGAAGACGGTCTGATGCTACTTGAACACGGAAAAATCAAGTGGTTAGGTAATTGGGAAGATGGTAAAGACATGATCCCAGCCAATGTTCGCTTACGTCAATACCCAGGTAAAATTGTAATGCCAGGTTTTATCGATACTCATATTCACTACCCACAAACGGAAATGGTTGGTGCCTATGGTGAGCAGTTGCTTGAGTGGTTGGATAACTATGTATTCCCAACTGAAGCTAAGTACAAGGGCAAAGAATACTCTCGTGAAATGTCAGAATTCTTTGTTAAGCAATTATTGCGTAACGGCACCACAACTGCATTAGTTTTCGGTACCGTTCATCCTGAATCTGTCGATGCCTTGTTTGAAACCGCTGAGCATATCAATATGCGTCTTATTGCGGGTAAGGTCATGATGGATAGAAATGCGCCTGATTATCTATTAGATACACCAGAGAGCAGCTATTACGAAACTAAAGAGCTGATCGAGAAATGGCATAATCGCGGCCGTGCACTTTATGCGGTAACCCCTCGTTTTGCTCCTACATCTTCTCCTGAGCAGCTTGCTATCGCAGGTCAGCTAAAAGAAGAATACCCTGATGTTTATGTTCATACTCACCTTTGCGAAAATAAGAACGAAATTGCGTGGGTGAAAGAGCTCTATCCAGATCGTGCAAGCTACCTTGATGTTTATCATCATTATGGCCTAACAGGGGCTAAAAGTGTGTTTGCACACAGTATTCATTTAGAAGAGTGTGAGTGGGATTGCTTACACAATACCGATTCTGCTATTGCATTCTGTCCAACATCAAACCTTTATTTAGGCAGTGGTTTATTCAAGCTGCAAGAAGCTTGGAAGCGTAAAATTAAAGTGGGTATGGGTACTGATATTGGTGCTGGAACCACATTTAATTTAATGCAGACCCTTAATGAAGCCTACAAGGTAATGCAGCTGCAGCAGCACAAGCTCTCAGCATTTGAAGCCTTTTATCTAGCTACTTTAGGTGGTGCGCGTTCACTGTCACTGGATCATTTAATTGGTAACTTCGAAGTAGGTAAAGAAGCTGACTTCGTGGTGCTAGATCCATGTGCTACACCAATTCAACAGTTACGTTTTGATAATTCAAAAGATCTTGCAGATCAATTGTTTATTCTGATCACTCTTGGTGATGACCGTAACATTTATAGAACTTATATTGATGGGCGTCTTGTATACTCCCGTACCTAGTTGATTCAAAAATGTAATTTTACGTTTTTGTTCAAGTTAGCCCAAAGCAGCATTGTTGAGAGGAAGCTCAACAAATAACAATAATCAGTCATTAGTAAGCCTTGGTTTACCTTGACTGAAACTCTAAAGGATTGCCTTAGATGTTGGAACGAGGAGCTACATGTTTCCCATCGAAAGGCAAATTATAGGAAGTAACATTATGTCTGATAATACAGTAAACACTGGTTCTACAGGAAACACTACAGGTTATACAGGTCTTGATAAGTACTTTTCAATCACAGAGCGTGGTAGTTCAGTAAAACAGGAAGTTATCGCTGGACTTACTACATTTTTGGCTATGGTTTATTCGGTTATTGTTGTACCGAATATGCTGGGTGCCGCTGGCTTTGACCAGGGAGCCGTTTTCGTCGCCACTTGTTTGGTTGCTGCATTCGGTTAGTTATTAATGGGGCTTTGGGCTAAATTGCCGATGGCAGTTGGTTGTGCTATTTCTTTGACCGCTTTTACCGCGTTTAGTTTGGTATTAGGGCAGGGCGTAAGTATTCCAGTTGCTTTAGGCGCAGTATTCCTGATGGGTGTGGTGTTTACCGCCATTACGGTGACCGGGGTTCGTCAATGGATCCTTAATAACCTTCCTTCAGGTATTGCACACGGTACTGGTATTGGTATCGGTTTGTTCTTACTGTTAATTGCAGCAAATGGCGTTAATTTGGTAGTGAAAAACCCATATGCAGGTTTACCTGTTGCAATGGGTGATTTTGTTTCATTACCAGTTCTTGCGTCTTTAGCTGGTTTAGCTGCAATTTTCGGTCTTGAAAAACGTCGTGTTCCAGGTGGTATTTTGCTGGTTATCATCGCGATTTCAGTGTTTGGTTTGATTTTTGATCCAAACGTGAAATATCAAGGTTTCTTTGCTTTACCAGCATTTGGTGGTGAGCATTCTCTGATTGGTTCTATGGATTTAATGGGTGCGTTAAGCCCTATTATCCTGCCAACAGTGTTAGCCTTGGTAATGACGGCTATCTTTGATGCAACAGGTACTATTCGTGCAGTTGCAGGTCAAGCTAACTTGCTTGATAAAGATGACAAAATCATTAACGGTGGACAAGCTTTAACAACTGACTCTGTTTCTAGTATTTTTGCTGGTTTAGTAGGTGGTGCACCTGCAGCGGTTTATATTGAATCTGCTGCTGGTACTGCTGCGGGCGGTAAAACTGGTTTAACAGCGTCTGTTGTTGGTGGATTATTCGTACTGATGATCTTCTTAGCACCTCTCAGCTACTTAGTTCCTGCATACGCTACTGCTCCTGCACTAATGTATGTTGGTCTATTAATGTTAAGCAACGTAAGCAAGTTAGACATGAATGACACTGTTGGTGCGCTTTCTGGTCTTTTATGTGCTGTATTTATCGTTCTTACTTGTAACATTGTTACTGGTATTATGATTGCGTTCGCATCTTTAGTAGTTGGTCGCGTTATTTCTGGTGAGTGGAAGAAATTGAACCTTGGTACTGTGTTGATTGCCGTAGCTCTAGTTGCATTCTATGCTGGTGGTTGGGCAATCTAACTTCATTATTTAAGGGTATTATTCCTTAAATTAATTTGAAGTGTTGGCATCTTGGGCGGGCAATTAGTGTAGCTAATTGCCCGTTTTTAGTTCTGAATTACAGCTAATTCTCTCTATTAGGCTAATCGCTATTAATATCCTGTATTTGATTGCTAGTTAACTTAGAATGGTTGAAAGTTAACCATTTTGGTGCAGGGTATGAAATGTTTCGGGTTAAGTGTCTTTGTTTTATTATTGCTTTTATCTGCAGGAAATATAAAAGCGCAGAACGTTGCTTTTGATATTGTCACTACGTTTGAGAAAAAATTCGGTGTTTTCCATGGTCATCGTCGAAACCACGCAAAAGGCATTTGTTTTACAGGATTTTTTAAAGGTATTAATCCATATCTACCTCTCTCTAAAGCCAGCATGATTTTTGATGGTAATGCTTATCCTATTATTGGTCGTTTTTCCCATTCTGGTGGTAATTTACATGTTTCTGATACCCAGCATAATGGTTATGGCATGGCTTTTCAGATTTTATTGCCTGATGGTCAAAAACATAATATCACCATGAATAATCTCCCTTTTTTTCCTGTACCTACACCTGAAGCATTTTTAGAATTACAACAGATAACGATTCCAAATCCGCATACTGGCAAGATTGATAAGGATAAAATAACAGCATTTAAAATTTTATATCCTGAGCTTGAACGATTCAATTTAGCTAAATCAAAAGCTAAATCAGCTGGTTATAATCATGTTAAATACAATAGTGTTAATACTTTTATGATAACTGATGCCCAAGGATTAAGTGTCCCTGTTCGTTGGGAATTTGTTCCTCAAGATCAACAAAACGGCCTAACTGAAACACAACTTCAACATCTTGGCAGTAATTACCTTGCTCAAAATCTTAAAAATAGAATTAAAAAAGGCAATATTGTATGGGATATGGAGATATTAATACCTAGCACCCATTATCCAATTAACAACGCGGCTATTCCTTGGGAGAGTAATCATAGATTTAACATCGCTAAACTTGAAGTCACAGCTGTTGGTGAAGAGCAAAACGATAGTTGTAGTAATATAAACTTTGATCCTTTGGTTCTATCAGGACAAATAAAGCCATCTGATGATCCCATTTTATTTGTTCGTTCTCCAACCTATGCAATATCGTTTGGTAAACGGTTATCTGAAAACTAGCATCTTGAAGTTACGTCAGCAGAGCCTAATACATTGATTTTTAATAGTGAATATATTTTCATTTTTGGTGTTTTTTGTCTTTTTTTGTCTATCGTAAAAAAGGGGCTAACTAAATAGTTGAAAAATCAACTTGTGGTGTCGTTTTTAAGTTTATTCTCTAGTGCAATCTTTACTCCTTAAGATATACTTCCTTTGAGTTTTCGGTGGGGATATATCTATGGAATTGGATAATTTATCTTATATGGTTGCTGGATTAACGACTTTTATCGTTGTTA
>SAMEA5043655__coassemble_182_pt1 | contig 13124 bp, 14 predicted proteins | sample SAMEA5043655__metabat2_high_PE_003 | metagenome-assembled genome bin SAMEA5043655 (sample SAMEA5043655) | Gadus morhua
CCTAAATCGCCTGTACCCGTTTTGTAATACTAGTGACCAATAAGCTTCCCGTCATAGTTGTTTGTTGTTAATAGAACAATGCACGTTTTTCCATTTAAATCGGTATTATTAACCATGTATGGATTATTTAAAATTAGTGTAATGGAAGTAAAGAAATGTAATAGACTCACTTTAAAAAGTTTGTGTTAAAAGTAAATTATTTTATTTTAGTTGTTGTTTTTAAAGGATGTTATTACTTAAAGTTAATTTTTATCCGTTCTGGATGGTTTCTTTATATTATTACCAGACACATAAGACTTTAATTCTTTTTAGGTATTTCAATCTTTGCTAAAGTTTGTGATCTTGTTCACTTAAATTAAATAGGTTTTTTTATTTATATGGTAAAAAAATGCAATTAATTGCAAATTATAGTGTGAATTATATCGGTAATCTTAAATATATCATTTATTTTATATGGCATTTTATTTTATTTTATTGGATATCAAGCTTAATTACTTCCAATGTTGTTTTTGCTCTAGATAAAAGTGGAAATAAAAAATCAAAAAAGGAGATTGAGCGAATTGAAATAACAGGATCTCGTATCAAACGTATTGATTTAGAAACGGCAAGCCCAGTTACCGTTTTTAGTTCTGAAGATATTGTAGCTTCGGGGATGACAACATTGGAGGATTTAATTCAAAACATGAGTTCAATTAATGGTAGTGCGGAAGGCTCTTCTATTAATAATGGCAGCCGAGGTTTTGCAACAGCGGCGTTAAGAGGATTAGGAGCTGGGCGGACTTTAGTTTTAATTAACGGTAGGCGTTATGCATCAAGCGATCTTAATGCAATTCCAACCGCGATTGTAGATAGGATTGAGATAACAAGGGATGGAGCCTCCACCATTTATGGTTCAGATGCCATAGCTGGTGTTATTAATATTATTACAAAAAAGCATTTTGACGGTATGGCGTTTCAAGCACAATATAGTCAAACTGACAAACAAGATGGTGAGACGACACTAGTTGCTGCAACTGTAGGTACAACATCTGAAAAAGGAAATGTCTTTTTTTCCCTGCAATATACTGATCGAAAAGCGATTTACCAAGGTGATCGCGATTTCTCAGCATGCCCTTTTTTTGAAGCCAATGGAGCGATAATTTGCGGTGGCTCAGGCACTATCCCCCATGGTCAGTTTGTTAATGCTAACTTTAATGGACATTTGAAAGATCCAATCACAGGCAATGTAAGGCCGTTTGATCTGGCAACAGATGGTTTTAATTACGCAAAAGAGAGTTATTTAACTACACCGCAAAGTGTTTTTGGTATTAATGCTTCCGCAAGTTATCAAATAGAATCTCATTTAACGAGCTTTATAGAAGGCGGTTTTATTAACCGTAAATCTAACCAATTGCTAGCCGCAGAAGGGACATTTTGGGGACCGATTATGCCAGCGAATAACCCATTTAATCCTGTTGGTGAAGATATTTCAGTATTTAGACGGTTGCAAGAAACTAATGGCCGCGCTTTTAGTCAAGACTTTACTGATTATCGAATGGTTGTAGGCCTAGAAGGTCTTTTGCTTGAAAGATGTGATTGGAATATTGCGCTTAATTTTACACGATTTATTGATACTCGATTAGATGAAGGGCGCGTGAATCCAGAACGCATAGCAACCTTGCTTGACACGACACTATGCAGTAATGACTCCGATTGTCCAGAAGTATGGAATATCACGCAAGCGGGCACATTTACCCAAGCAATGATGGATTATGCTCTAATTCCTAATTCTCCCATTTTTCAGAGCGAAACGAGACAATTTTTAGCTAATGTGTCGGGTGATCTAGGTTTTGAATTATTTGCTGATACGGCTCAATTTGCTGCGGGTTATGAGCATAGAACAGAAAAAGTAAAAATCACGCCGGATGGCGGCGCAGCCATAGGACAAATCTTTGGTGCTTCAAGCGAGTCGACTAAAGGGGAATATCAGGTTGATGAATTTTATGCTGAAATAGATCTTCCTATTGTTTCAGATGCTAGCTGGTTTGAATCTGTGCGAGTTACCGCTGCCATGCGGTATTCAGATTATGATGTGCTAAGTGGCAGTGAGGTTAATTCTAAATTTGGATTGGAGTGGATTCCAGTTGAAGGTCTTTTAGTTCGTTCTACTTTCAGCTCAGGTTTTAGAGCGCCAAGTATCGTTGAGTTATACGCACCTCAGACTGAGTCCAATCTTAAATATACCGAACCCTGTGTAAATTATGGCATTGGAAATCAAAGCCCTAATGTTAAAGAGAATTGTCAATCAGAAGGCTTGCCAAGCAATTTTTCTTTATCAACCAATCAATCAAGTACCCTTGTAGGTGGCAATACAAACTTAAAACCAGAGGAGTCAAAAACCTTTACTGTTGGTTTTGTATATAGCCAAGATATAGGTGTTAGTATTGGTCTCGATTATTATCGTATCGAAATCATCAATGGAGTAGGAACGGCAGGTACAGATAATGTCATTAATGCTTGTTGGGAAAGTAAGAATTTTTCAAGCCCTTTATGTCATTTGATTAAAGGGCCTACGTTGACCAATCAAGCGCCCCATTCAACATCTAAGTTTCGATCGGCACTAGGGACTGTGTCTGGTGTTTTGCTAACAAATACAAATCTTTCTACCTTTGAAACCAGCGGTTATGATTTTGATGTTAATTACAAAACACATATTTTTGAAGGTGATTTTTTCGCCTCAATAAATGGCACTTACATGGATAAATATGACTACCTGCCATTTGATGGTGCTGATTTAGTAAAGATTGCAGGCAAGGTTGCCGCTGATCAATGGGATACTAATTTGGCGGTATTTAAGCGATTAAAAATCAGTTTAAATTTAAATTACGTAATGAATGATTGGTCTGTATTTTGGCAAACTCGCTATCAATCTAAAGGAACGGATTTATTTGCGAGCAATAATAAATTGGATAATATTGCTGATGATGTTTTTTACCATGATATACAGGGAACCTATTTCATTTTTGATAATACAGAGTTGTCATTAGGAATAAAAAATCTATTGGATGAAGAACCGCCATACATATCGACCTATGATGATATGAATACGATTCCTAGTTCCTATGAAACGGCCGGGCGTTACTTATATGTAAGAGTGAATATTAAATTTTGACTTTTATTGAGGTGAAATTTTACCGTGTAGCCAAATACCCGATGTTTTCATTAAATAACCAAAAACGGCACCAATAATTAGTGCGGGAATGACCGCTTTCCAGTCCCCATTAGCAGCAAAAGTAGCGCAGCAGCCGATAAAAGTACCAGGAATAAAATTAAGCCAAGCTTGCTTTGCTTGTACGCACATAAGTGTTGCCACAATGCCTATTGCAACAAATCCAAGTATTTCGAGGTTGGCAATTTCTGACATTTTTATAATGGCAATACACCAAAAAACGCCGCTTAAATTAGTGATAATGCTTAATGAAAGGCCTTTGAGTCCATCTTTTGGGGCTGCAAAAACCGTGGTACATCCAAGAAATCCTGCCCAAGTGAGTAAACCAAGAGAAACTGAAACCCATCCCCAAAGCGCTGATAAAATTCCTGTGGTAATGGCGATGGATACTAATAAAGACATTTTAAAATACCAATGAAAGCAAAATGAGCGTAGTTTACATTAGCGGCATGTGAAATCAATTATTCCATTATTCCATTATTCCATTGTTCCATTATTCCATTGTTCGATAACGGTGTATTACCGTTTCATTTTTTCAGTATTTGATTGCTCGCTCAATATATTACTTTTTTAAATCACCCCATACTTGCTGATTTATCGAATCACTCGAGGCACTTGCTGTTTGTGCAAGCTTTTGTGGACGACTTACTGATTTATTTGCCTTTAAATAGAGATTTTCAACTTTAGTCCTTGCCCAAGGGGTTTTTCGCAGAAACTTGAGACTTGATTTGATACTTGGATCGCTATTAAAACAAGCGATGTTAATTTTTCCCCCAAGTTCCTCCCAGCCATATTTGATGACAAGAGCAGTCAATATTGCTTCAAGGGTAATGCCATGAAGTGGATCATTATTGTGTTTGGTTTGATTATTTGATAATTGATTCATAGTTATTTCTTAGGACTCATTAGGCTCTGTTGATATCGAACTTAAAAATTATAAAGCTCAAATTTCCATTCAAGCTTTATAAATGGAGATGATGATAGCAATTTGTATAAAGCACACCGCTATTTTTGGTACTAACTTAAAATTTGCCTGTGGATTACTAAAAAAGACGTGAATGTTTAATCTTCATCAAAATCATGCTTTGGGTATGGTAGTTTCAGTTGTCCCCAGCGAATAATAATAACGGTTGCTGCAAGAATGAGAGAGGAGACTGCGATAGCCACAATGCGCCAATCATCCATGGCTTTCATATCTAAAATTAGATAGCGGGCGAGGGCAACAATAGCAATATAAATTGGCATGCGAATAGGTAATTTACCTGATTCAAAATAATGGGCAACCATGGCTAGCACTTCAAGATAGATGAAAAGCAATAGTAGATCAGCTAGTGCAACGGTGCGAATACTGAAAATGTGCTCAATTTCTTCATATATGGCGACTAATGTGGCAAGCGCAATAATAATAAGCACCAAGTATTCAAAAAATTTTATGGTGTTTATGCCCAATTTTTGGCAAGGGTGTTTATTCAATGTTTAGAACCAATAATTAATTTTTTAGGTATTTTAGCAGCAATTAATATTTGTGTCTTTGAACATAAAATTCAACCATAAAAAAACCGCCCAAAGGCGGTTTAAATAACGTAATTATTAAATTAACGCTTCAAACTTTCAGTTAATAATGGACGTATTGTTTTAACTAAAATAGATGTTGCTTTTGGTGAGCCAGCAACAATGTTGCCTGATAATAGGTAACCGTGATCACCCATAAAGTCAGTTACTGTTGCGCCAGCTTCACGGCAAATTAAATCGCCAGCAGCGATATCCCAAGGCTTTAAACCGATTTCAAAGAATCCATTTAAACGACCAGCAGCTACATAGGCTAAATCTAACGCGGCAGAACCTGCACGGCGAAGATCGGCACATTTACCAAAGACTTCGGCAAATATTTTCATGTAAGTTTCAGTGTGCTGACGGGCTTTAAATGGGAAACCAGTACCGATTATGCCATTTTGTAAATCATTTGAATTGGTTACTCGCAGACGGAAGTCATTAAGCTTTGCGCCTTTACCGCGGATTGCAGTAAATAACTCGTCACGTACAGGATCATAGATGACAGCAACTTCAGTTTTGCCTTTAAATTGCATCGCAATAGAAACAGAAAAATGAGGAATACCATTAACAAAATTATTGGTGCCATCCAAAGGGTCTACTATCCAAATAAAATCTTTATTGGTACCGCGGTTTTCACCACCTTCTTCAGCCACAATAGTGTGATCAGGGTATGATTTGCGGATTTGGTAAATGATAGTTGCTTCTGCTTCCTTATCTACACTAGTGACAAAATCATTAATTCCTTTGTTGCTTACTTCAACTTTATCGAAGTCAGTGTAGGCGCGCATAATAGTTTGGCCGGCGGCGCGAGCTGCGCGAACGGCAATAGTCAGCATTGGATGCATTGCAATCCCCTGGATGTTAAAGAACGAAAAATAGCCGCGAGATTATACCGATAAATTGGCATATATCAAATGATGATTATTGTCTGGATGCTGTGATAACATTCTGAGCAATATTTATGAATAAATTTAAGATGTTTAATGCTGAGTAATATTCGTGTTGTATTGGTGGGAACATCCCACCCAGGAAATATCGGTTCTACCGCAAGAGCAATGAAAACCATGGGGCTTTCTAATCTTTATTTAGCAGAACCTAGAGTCCAGCCAGATGGACAGTCAGTGGCATTAGCGGCTGGAGCTTGTGACATATTAAAAAATCTGACAACAGTGGACTCTCTGTCTGAGGCTATTAAGGATTGTCATCTTGTCATTGCAACGTCTGCACGGAGTCGAACCCTTGATTGGCCAATGCTTGATCCAAGAGAGGCTGGAATTAAATTAGCCACTGAAAGTCAGCAAGGATCGGTAGCAATTGTCTTTGGTCGTGAAAATCATGGCTTAAGTAATGAAGAATTACAGCAATGTAATTATCATATGGCGATACCGGCGAATCCTGAATACAGCTCTTTAAATTTGGCTCAAGCTGTGCAGCTAATCTGTTATGAAACCAGAATGGCGTATCTTGCTGAAAATAGTCCGACTGAGGAACAATCAGATTTTCCTGTGACGCAAGATTTGGAAGGATTTTTTGTTCATCTTGAAAAAACATTATTAAAAACGGGTTTTATCATTAAAAATCATCCTGGTCAGGTGATGGTAAAGCTACGCAGATTATTTACTAAAGCACGAATAGAAAACTCAGAAATTAATATTCTTAGGGGCGTTTTGTCGTCAATAGACAAAAAGATTACATCAAAAAATAACCCTCAATAACCTATATCCATAATCTAGGATCGAATATGGCCTTATTATCTAGAATAAAAGAAGATATTGCATCGATATATCACAGGGATCCCGCTGCCAGAAGTACTACTGAAATAGTGCTAAATTATCCGGGAATGCAGGCCATATGGATCCATCGGTTAAGTCATAAGCTTTGGAAAAAGCAATGGTATTTGTCAGCGAGATGTTTATCTACCTTTTCTCGGTGGCTAACTGGGGTTGAAATTCACCCTGGAGCAAGGATAGGAAGACGTTTTTTTATTGATCACGGTATGGGTGTTGTTATCGGTGAAACCGCTGAAATTGGTGATGATTGCACGCTTTATCATGGTGTAACTCTCGGCGGAACAAGCTGGCAATCCGGTAAACGCCACCCAAGTTTAGGTGATAATGTTGTCGTGGGCGCGGGGGCTAAAATTTTAGGACCAATTACCATGCATGATGGTGCAAGGGTGGGTTCAAATTCTGTGGTTGTCAAAGATGTGCCAACGAATACCACTGTTGTTGGTATTCCCGGCAGACAAGTTGCGTCAGTATCTTCTGAATCAAAAGAGAAAACTGCAAGACGAAGCGCCATGGCTAAAAAATATGGTTTTGATGCCTACGCGGTTTCACCTGATAACCCCGATCCTGTGGCGAATGCTATAGGACAAATGCTTGATCATATGCATATGATGGACTCAAAAGTCGCCGAACTTTGTAAAACTATTCAGTCACTTGGAGGCGATGCTTGTGGTGATGACATTCCACAATTAGATGTAGAAGAATTTATGGATGCAGAAACCGCAGCAGCAAATAAGCGTAAGCAATCCATTGAAGAATTTGATCCGTCAATTTAGTTAATATTCCATTTTTAGAAGCCATTGAAGAAACGACTTTAATGGTTTTGTCTTCATCAATTGAATTTTAATTGTAAAAAGAGTTAAATATCAGCGTTCGGACCTTGGCTGATCTTGTTGGGACTTATGCCAGTTTATTTTTGATTTGTGGGGTATGCTATAATTTTTATTATACTTGACCAATTTACTCAAGTATGTTTCAATCCTTGCAAATCAACAGAGAGCTGAATGACATATGAAACTGACATCAAAAGGTCGCTACGCCGTTACAGCAATGTTGGATGTTGCTATTCACTCAACATCAGGCCCAGTTCCTTTAGCGGATATATCAGAAAGACAAGGTATTTCGTTATCATATCTTGAACAATTATTCTCAAAATTAAGAAAAAATGGTTTGGTTTCCAGTGTCAGAGGACCGGGTGGTGGTTATCGCCTTGGACTTGATGCGGGCGACATATCAGTTGGAATAGTTGTTGGCGCTGTAGATGAAACTGTGGATGCAACCAAATGTAATGGTAAAGCTAATTGTCAGGGTGGTAGTCGCTGCTTAACTCATTCCCTTTGGGGAGATTTAAGTCGACAGATTTCTGATTTTCTTGATGGCATCAGCCTCGCCGATTTAATGTTGCAACGAGATGTGAAGTTTATCTCGAATAGACAAGATCAAATACAAGAGAGTCAAAGGATCGTCATATAATCATTTGTCTCGAATTATAAAAATTAAATTAAGTACGATTTTAGCAATTTGGGTAAGTCAGTTGAATGCCTCTAATTGCCAAGTACGGAGTGTGTAATGAAGCTTCCTATTTATTTAGACTATGCGGCAACAACCCCTGTTGATACTCGGGTTGCAGAAAAAATGATGCAATACATGACAATGGATGGTGTGTTTGGTAACCCAGCATCTCGTTCACATCGTTATGGCTGGCAGGCAGAGGAAGCTATTGATGTAGCGCGTACTCAAGTGGCTGATTTAATCAATGCAGATCATCGCGAAATCGTATTGACTTCAGGTGCTACAGAATCGGATAACTTGGCGATTAAAGGTGTTGCCCACTTTTATCAGAAAAAAGGCAAGCACATCATCACCAGTAAGACTGAGCATAAAGCGGTTTTAGATACTTGCCGTCAGTTAGAGCGTGAAGGTTTCGAAGTGACTTACCTTGCGCCAGATGCGAACGGAATTATTCCGATCGATCGCATTGAAGCCGCTATGCGTGAAGACACCATATTGCTGAGCTTGATGCACGTAAATAATGAAATTGGCGTGATTCATGACATTAAAGCCATTGGTGAGTTATGTCGTGCTAAGAAAGTGATTTTTCATGTTGATGCCGCTCAAAGTGCAGGTAAATTACCGATTGATATGCAGGATATAAAAGTTGATTTGATGTCCATTTCTGGTCATAAAATGTATGGACCAAAGGGAATTGGTGCACTGTATGTTCGTCGTAAACCGCGTATTCGCTTAGAAGCTCAGATGCACGGTGGTGGACATGAGCGCGGAATGCGAAGTGGTACTTTACCAACTCATCAGATCGTGGGTTTAGGTGAGGCTGCGGCTATAGCAAAAGCTGATATGGAAAAAGATAACGAGCGAATTCGTTTTCTTCGCGACAAATTATGGAATGGCATCAAAGATATTGAAGAAACATATGTTAATGGTGACTTTGAGCAGCGTTATTGCGGTAGCTTAAACGTAAGCTTTAACTTTGTTGAAGGTGAATCATTAATGATGGCCTTAAAAGATTTAGCGGTTTCTTCTGGTTCAGCCTGTACTTCAGCGAGTTTAGAGCCAAGTTATGTTTTACGGGCTTTAGGTTTAAATGACGAAATGGCGCACAGCTCGATTCGTTTTTCCATTGGTCGCTTTACCACTGAAGAAGATATTAATTATGCCATTGATGTTATAAAACAATCTATTGGTAAGCTTCGTGATATGTCACCGCTATGGGAAATGTTCCAAGATGGCGTAGACCTCAGTAAAGTGCAGTGGTCACATCACTAGCCTATTGCTAGGACAAATGTAATCTAAATAATTAGCAAATTTTGGAGTAGTATTATGGCCTATAGTGAAGAAGTAATTGAGCATTATGAAAATCCTCGTAATGTCGGTTCATTTGATAAAAATGATCCATCAGTGGTAACAGGCATGGTTGGTGCACCAGCATGTGGTGATGTGATGAAGTTGCAACTTAAAATTAATGACCAAGGCATTATTGAAGACGCTAAGTTTAAGACGTATGGTTGTGGTAGTGCCATTGCCTCAAGCTCTTTGGTGACAGAATGGGTTAAAGGAAAAAGCGTTGCCGAAGCTGCTGAAATCAAAAATACCGATATTGCTGAAGAATTAGCCTTGCCGCCAGTTAAAATTCACTGCTCTATTTTAGCTGAAGATGCAATTAAAGCGGCTTTAGATGATTATAAAGCCAAACATGCTAACCATGATGCAAATCCAGAGTCAGAGGGACATTAAATGGCAATATCTATGACGCCTGCTGCAGTAGCGCAGGTGAAATCATTCTTAGATAACAGAGGAAAAGGGCTTGGTCTAAGACTTGGGCTTAGAACTTCTGGTTGCAGTGGCATGGCTTATGTCATTGAGTTTGTCGATGAACTTAATGAAGATGATGATATTTATCCCGTTGAAGGGGTTAATATCATCATTGATGCTAAAAGTTTAATCTATTTACAAGGGATTGAATTAGATTTCGTAAAAGAAGGTTTAAACGAAGGCTTTAAGTTTAACAATCCCAACGCAAAAGGTGAGTGTGGCTGCGGTGAAAGCTTTACTGTTTAAGCCTATCTCAAGATATTAATTAGATATGAATTACTTTGAATTATTTGGTTTTACTCCTTCCTTTGATATTGAGCTGCCTTTATTAGCTGAGCGTTATCGAGAATTACAACGTGCCGTTCACCCTGATAAATTTGCTGGTGGCTCAGCACAAGAAAACTTGTTAGCAGTACAAAAAACAGCACAAATAAATGATGGCTATCAAGTATTAAAAGCGCCTTTAAGCCGAGCTGAGCACATCTTAGCTCTGAAAGGCATTGATATTAGCCATGAAACAACCACTGTAAAAGATACTGAATTCTTGCTTCAACAAATGGAATGGCGAGAAGCGCTTGGCTCGATTAAAGAATCAAACGAGCCTGAGTTACTGATCGATGAATTGCGTGATTTGTTTTCATGTTATCAGTCAGCTATTTTTAAAGATTTAAGTCAATTGCTTCAAAGCGATCAACGTGATGCTCAATTAATGGCAGCAGATCAAATACGCAAGCTTAAATTTATGGCAAAGTTACAGGATGAACTGGCTAAAATTGAAGATTCCCTATTTGATTAGTTCAGTGTTGATTTTCATTATTTGACTCATTTTAATGGGTTAAATCTTATTCAGAGTTACAAATTATGGCCCTTTTTCAAATTGCTGAGCCTGGTCAGAGCGCGGCGCCTCATCAACATAAACTCGCTGTCGGTATCGATTTAGGTACAACAAATTCTTTGGTTGCTGCAGTTCGAAGCGGTGAAGCTAAAACCCTAACCGACATCGATGGTCGTCATCGATTGCCTTCAATCGTTCATTATGGCGAGCAAGGCATTGAAACGGGCTTTAATGCAGTACCATATTCAGCTCAGGATCCTCAAAATACCATAGTATCAGTTAAGCGTTTTATGGGGCGGAGTCTTGTAGATGTTTTATCTTCCCCGCAAAATCATGGATATGAACTTACACCAAGTGATAATGGGCTGCCTTTATTCAACACGCGGTGTGGTGCGGTTAATCCGATTCAAGTCTCATCTGAAATTTTAAAGCCATTAGTTGAGCGCGCTGAAAATACCTTAGGCGGTAAGCTTGAAGGTGTCGTTATTACGGTTCCAGCTTATTTCGATGATGCGCAGCGCCAAGGAACGAAAGATGCTGCAACATTGCTTGGTCTTAAAGTCCTGCGTTTGTTAAATGAGCCAACTGCGGCGGCCATTGCTTACGGTTTAGATTCTAAGCAAGAAGGCGTGGTTGCCATTTATGACTTAGGCGGCGGCACTTTTGATATTTCGATTCTAAGATTAAATAAAGGCGTCTTTGAGGTTTTATCAACGGGTGGCGATTCGGCTTTAGGTGGCGATGATTTTGACTATGCACTGCAAGTTTATCTGCAAGGCGTATGGCAAATAACGGAACCAAGCCCACAGTTAAATCGTCAATTGCTGATTGAAGCGAGACGAATTAAAGAAGCTTTAACGGATTCGACTTCTGTTAAAGCTGAACTATCGCTTGTGAATGGCACACAGTTATCACATGAAGTTACAGGTAGTGTATTTAATGATTTAATTAAATCCCTTGTGCGAAAAACTATCTTAAGTTGCAGAAAAGCATTACGAGATGCCGATATTTCTGCTGATGAAGTGCTTGAAACGGTCATGGTTGGTGGCTCTACACGCGTACCATTGGTGAGAGAGCAAGTTGAAACCTTTTTTGGAAAGGTGCCTTTAACATCAATTGATCCCGATAAAGTTGTTGCCATTGGCGCTGCCATACAAGCGGATATTTTGGTGGGTAATAAACCTGATTCTGATTTGTTATTGCTTGATGTTTTGCCCTTATCCCTTGGCATTGAAACCATGGGTGGATTGGTTGAAAAAATTGTTTCGAGAAATACCACCATTCCCATTTCAAGAGCTCAAGAGTTTACCACTTTTAAAGACGGCCAAACTGCGATGGCTTTTCATGTGGTGCAGGGTGAGCGTGAGTTAGTTGCTGATTGTCGATCACTTGCGCGTTTTACCCTTAAAGGAATTCCACCACTTGCAGCGGGTGCCGCACATATTCGAGTGTCTTTTCAAGTGGATGCTGATGGACTATTAAGCGTGACTGCAATGGAGAAATCATCAGGGGTAAAAACTAGCATTCAAGTGAAGCCTTCTTTTGGACTTTCAGAGTTTGAAATAGCCAATATGCTTAAGGATTCAATGAAAAACGCTAAGGATGATATTTCAAAACGCATGTTAGCTGAGCAACAAGTAGAAGGCGCTCGCGTTTTAGAGTCTATTTCTTCGGCTTTATCCGCTGATGGTAATTTGTTATCAATAAAAGAAAGAAATAACATTACTACTGCGATGGAAACGCTTGCTGGATTATTGAAAATGGATGATGCTTATGCCATTACAAAAGCAATTGAAACAGTTGATGCAAGTACACAAGAATTTGCGTCAAGACGCATGGATAATTCAATTAGTCGCGCCTTAAAAGGGCAACAAGTCGATAATATATAGGTACGGTATTTATGCCCCAGTTAGTTTTTTTACCCAATGAAGAGCTTTGTCCAGACGGTGCGGTGGTTGAGGCTGAAGTTGGTGAAACGATTTTAGATGTAGCGCTTAGAAACGGCATTAATATTGAGCATGCTTGTGAAAAGTCATGTGCCTGTACTACCTGTCATGTGATAGTTAGAGAAGGTTTTGACGAGCTTGAACCTAGCGATGAGCTTGAAGATGACATGTTAGATAAAGCGTGGGGCTTAGAGCCTGAAAGCCGTTTATCGTGCCAAGCAAAAGTTGTTGATTCAGATATGGTTATCGATATTCCTAAATACACGGTAAATATGGTAAGTGAAGGGTAGTTTTATTGCCTTTAACCAAATATTGCGATGAAAAATTAAACCGACTATTGAATATCGGTTTTTTTATGGAAGTTTAAGGATTATTTTGAATGTAACCGATTACCTTAATCGGTTTAAAACCATTTTATGTGATAAATTTGTGATGGAAAGCAAATATTAAGTTAAGTATAATCG
>SAMEA5043655__coassemble_183_pt1 | contig 12977 bp, 12 predicted proteins | sample SAMEA5043655__metabat2_high_PE_003 | metagenome-assembled genome bin SAMEA5043655 (sample SAMEA5043655) | Gadus morhua
ACACCGCATAAACTCTGCCTTACATAAAATACCGACAAAAGCAGCAAAAATGCACAAATCTATATCAACAGAGCCTAGACTAAATAATTAACGTTAAACGGCGCTGGTAGCCGTTTTTATTTTCAGGGACTCAAAATGACAACAAGTGCAATACATCCTGATTGGCAATTAAATGATGCTTTGCCAAATGTAATGATTTCAACGCTTAATCACCTCGGACTAATCAAGGTGACTGGCGAAGATAACCGTAAATTTATGCAGGGACAGGTAAGCTCTGATATTGAAAATCAGCCAAAAAACGCATGGCGCTGGGGAGCGCATTGTGATCCCAAAGGAAAAATGATCGCAAGTTTTCGAAGTTTTTACTCTGGTGATGATCTTTTTCTATTGATGCCAAAAGATTCCCTCAGCGTTGATTTACCACAGCTGCAAAAATATGCGGTATTTAGCAAAGCAGAATTAATTGATGCAACTAAAAATTGGCAATTATTAGGTGTTGCAGGAAGTGAAGCAGCCTTATTTATTAAAGAAAACCTGACTCAGGTTTTTGAAGATGTAACGCTTTTAAATGACGGAAAAGATGGCTTAATAATTAAAGATAATGAGCGCTATCTATTAATGTTGACTGAAGATGTAGCAAGCGCATTTCTTAGCAAAAATCAACATTCACTATATGATGAAACCGCTTGGAAAGCATTAGAAGTCACCTCGGCCTATCCCAACATTCCAGCCAATTTAAGTGGCCAATACATTCCACAAATGTGTAATTTACAGGCTATCAATGGCATTTGTTTTACTAAAGGGTGTTATATGGGACAAGAAACCATTGCTCGCATAAAATACCGTGGCGGTAATAAACGTGCTTTGTATTTGCTAACAGGCCAGTGCCAGCAAACGATTGATAGCAACACTGAGCTGGAAATTCAATTGGAAGATAACTACCGCAAAGCAGGCAATATTATTGAGTTTGTGCAAAGAGGTACCGAAGTCATTCTAACAGCAGTGCTCGCTAATGATACAGCTCTTGATGCCAAATTTAGACTGAGTAATGATGAACAAAGTGAGTTAGGCATTCTACCATTACCTTATTCATTAGAAGAATAAATTATCCGCTTTGTTTTTGAGATCTTTTGACTTTTTTATTAACTGCAAAGATCTCAACTCATTCCAACCACATTAAAAATAATCGATGGTGATAGGATAGCCGCCCTGATAAGTTCCCGATGCCTGATGCGGATTAATAATCAATTTGGCTCCAATACTGATTATGACGGTTCCATTTTCACTTAATGTGGGATGCCTATTAGGTGTAGTAAAAGCCCTCAACTTAATAGTATTTTGGAATGATTCCAAATCAGAAAAATCATTAAATTTAATACTGACCGTTGAGTAAGGTTCTCCTGTGATGGCAAATTGCCCCGTTGATCGGCTGCCATTAAAAAGTGCCATATTTGCTGTTGATGACATATTGCCATTATGACCCATAGTTATTGAGTCACTGCCTTTATGCCCTAATGTAATATTACCAAAGTGCAAAGGTGACACTTCAACTATCGTTAAGGCAGGTTTAATATTTACAACCGCATCTCCGTCAATGTTATCAGCTTTGACAGAACTCAACGTTATCTGACTCAGAATTATGGATATGCATATTATTTTTTTCATAAGAATCTGAATAATTAGTCAAATAAAAGCCCTAAAAGAACACACGAATTTGATTAAATCTCACAAAAACAGAACTGCAATCAATTAAATATTGTCATCTACATGTACAACTTTAGTATAGGTTTAACTTGATAAATTCAACAATCTAAATCGTTACTACCACTTGGGCTGAAACTTGCAATGGCTCTTTCACATTTGACGAATGATTTAATACAAATCCTTTGTTAACCATAAAATCCACATTAAGATGCTGAAAGTTATAATTTACCCCAAGACTCACACCAAAGGCTGAATCGCTTTTTCTGTCGCTATCATGGTAATAAGCGGTACCAATATCAACGCCAGCTCGAGGAGAAAATACGCCATAATTACAGCGATAAATTCCCGCTAATGTGCTCTGTAAATAAGCGCCTGAACCCGAACTAAGATAATGATTAACTATGCCTCTTATCGCTGTAGAATCGGCTAAGTTCATGGTTTCAGCACTGGGTAAATCTTGAAATGCGTATTGAGCAAAAAAATGATTTGATAATTGGTAGGCGTGATTCTTTAACAAAAAAAGATGGCTGTAATTAATATTGGTTTTAATTTTTGTAAAATCCGCTAATGACGGGATTTGATCCAATTTATTATTTTGATGTAAAACTAATTCTGGTAATCCCTTTTCAACCCCCAAATTCATATTGATCGTTGATGTATCAAACTTATGTAACTCACTAATACCTAATTCAAATTCATCGTAACTAAAGCTACTTACCGATAGTTTTTCATGTTCAAAATAATTTTTAGATTGTTTTTTTATCCATTCACCATAAGCCGATACAATATTGCGTTGATCCCTAAAAAAGACATAATCACTTTTAAATCCAAATTGTGCTGAGTTACCAGAAAGAAACGCTTGGCAGCTAGGTAACTGCTGATAAATACCATAGCTGGAATAACTTGCAAAAGCATTAAGGGTTAAACGTCCATAGGGAACAGAATATAAAAGATTGTAGCTGCGGCTAAAACCTAACGCATCATTTTGTAATGTTGATAATGCTCCTATGGTGAAATAATCATTTAAGCCAAAAGGATCATCTAAAGAATAAGCCAAACTCGCCCTTTCTTTGCCTGTGTTTTTCTGGCCGTAATTATCAACTGAAGCAGTCAATCCCCATAATTGAGATGGCTGATTGTTAAGACTTAAAATGCTAGTGCCAAATGCTTTGCCTGGCTTAATATTCACCGTCACATGGTTGGATCGTAGCCGGTTCGCCTGATCAACACCTTGCTCGATATTTCTCAGGTTAAGCGGTTTTCCTAACATATTAGGAAATAGCATGTTGATATTAATTGCCTGTGAATTTACATTCTGTGAATAAGACTTTAAGGACTCTTGGTTGCTTACTTCGATGGCTTCTAGCTTTCCCTCAACCACATTTACAGCAAGTCTTTTTTGTTTGTCTAAAGGACTCAATAATACTCTTGCAGTGATGTAACCTTCTTTAATATAAAGTGACGTTAATTCTCTAACCAATAGATTAATGGCTTTAGAGGTATAACAGTAGCGATTTAATTCCGTTAAAGATGCCAGCTCATCAGGCTTTAATAAACTCACTCCTCGTACATAAATACCACTAATATTCAAACACTTTTCAGAATTAACTAATTGATCTTTTATCTGTGAATTGTTTTGTTTAGCACTTAATAACTCATGATGCTGATTTTCGTCTATCCAATGATTAATCTTTTTTTCGTTTTGAAATGCGCTGCGCTGCGAAGCGCTTTCAATGGTGTTTTGAATATTGGATTTAATAGCGGAAACATCAGCCAAAGCAGAAGGAGTTATTGACATCACCAATATAAAAGTAAACATATTGAATATAAAATTACTATGCGGTTTCAATTTCGTCACACTCGTTACAGCCAAAAAACTGTTGTATTAGGCTATTTTTTGATTAATTCGTAAACTGCTAATATTCGTTTTTGTGACGCTTTTACGAAACTTTTGAGGCAAGTGATATAGATCGAAGCTTAAGGCTGTTTTAAAAATGTTATTGCTAGATTGGTTAATCTTTTCATCTTCACCCAATCTAATCTTTGATTTCATACTTCTAATTTAAATTTGATTGAGTAAAAACAAGCTGAGGTTCATAATATAAAGTTTACTGTTATAAGTGATTTTTCACTGACCAATACCTATTAAAGAGGATACCTATTCATGGGTGGCATTAGCATCTGGCAACTTCTTATTATTGCCTTAATTGTTGTCTTACTGTTCGGAACTAAAAAGCTACGTACACTTGGTGGCGATTTGGGTGGCGCGGTAAAGGGCTTTAAAAATGCCATGTCTTCTGAAGAAGAAAAAAAGGCACTAGAAGAAAAAGACGCTCAGGCGGAAACAACCAGCCAAAAAACAACTCAGGCAGACGAAAAAAAGCCTGAATCCGAGAAAAAAGAACAGGTATAACCTTTTATGTTCGATGATGTCGGCTTTATGGAGCTGCTGTTAATCGGTATTTTGGGGCTGGTCGTACTCGGCCCCGAACGTTTACCGGTTGCTGTACGCGCAATTTCCAGTTGGATCCGTACCATTAAACGTATGGCTAACTCTGTAAAAGATGAACTTGAGCAAGAGTTACAACTGGATAAATTACACAGTGATTTAAAAAAGGCTGAAGGCCAAGGCTTATCAAACCTATCCCCTGAACTTCAAGAATCCATTGACGAGCTAAAAAAAGCCGCGCAATCGGTTAATCGTCCTTATCAAGTGGATGATCTGATAGATAGTAAAGATAAACAAAAACCTTCTGCACCTGAAGAATCATCAAAAATAGAGTCCAATTCTAGTCGCGATTCTTCCTCTAAAAGCTAACGGATAATTCATGTCGCAACAACCTTTGATTAGCCACCTGTTGGAGCTACGCACTAAGCTACTGAGAGCTGTTGCCAGTGTGCTATTTGTCTTTTTGTGTCTTGTTTATTGGGCGCAAGATATTTACCACTATGTCGCCATGCCATTGCTTAATGTACTGCCAGATAGCGGCAGTATGATTGCAACCGATGTAGCAGCACCTTTTTTTGCACCATTCAAATTAACCCTGATCATGGCGTTTTTTATCGCCGTGCCATACATTTTGTACCAAGTCTGGTCTTTTGTAGCACCAGGGCTTTATAAACACGAAAAACGCTTAGTGATTCCATTATTAGTCAGCAGTACATTGCTATTTTATTTAGGAATCGCTTTTGCTTATTACATTGTGTTTCCTGTGGTATTTGGTTTTTTCACCAGTGTCGCCCCTGAAGGTGTTCACATTGCCACAGACATTAATAGTTACTTAAGCTTTGTTTTAAAACTATTTTTTGCTTTTGGCGTTGCCTTTGAAATTCCAGTTGCTGTTATTTTAATGTGCTGGGCTGGAATCACCACACCAGAATCATTAAAGGAAAAACGACCTTACATTGTCGTGGCAGCCTTTATCATTGGCATGCTACTGACACCACCCGATATTATTTCCCAAACTATGTTGGCTATACCTATGCTGATTTTGTTTGAAGGTGGACTTTTTGCCGCGCGTTTTTATCGTCCAAAAGACGATGAAGAGCCTGAAGCCGTCAATGATGATAACGAGCCAAATAAAGAAAATATTTAGCTTATAAAGTAAAAACAACAAAAGCTGGTTTTTACCAGCTTTTTCGTAAAAGGATTTACTCATGAAAAAATCACCTTGTCCATTTTTTTCACAGGTATGCTAGCAAGTCAATTTGCCTTTCAAGCCCACGGTTCAAGTCAAATAAATGATGAAATCGCTACCTGTAGTAAAGAAAAAACAAAGCGCCGCTCGCCTTGCTTGCTATGACGATATTGCAAGTAAAATGGCAGAGATAGTGAGTGAATCAAAACAACAACTGAAGCAGCAATTTGGTAAAATACAAGCTCATCCAGCGGATAGCATTGAAAAGCTTTATATGACCATAGCCAAAATCAAAAAAGATCCCTATGGTGCGATGATCATAACCTTTGATAATGATCAAGTATGGAAACAAACGCAAACACGCCGCTACAGATTAAAAACTGGCAATAAAATCTATATTGAACGCGGTGCATTAGGTTCATTTATGCTTGGTCAGGATGAAACTAACAATCAAATTCGAGTAAAAAGGATTAAATAACATGAATCGCTATTTCGATATTGCTGTCAATCTCGTCGGCGGTAATCTTGAGCCCATAGCTGAGCAAGTTATTCAAGACGCTAAAAATGAAGGTGTATCACCACTGCTGACTATTGGCAGTCATCTAGAAGAAAGTGAGCAAGCGATTAACCTTTGTGAGCAATACTCAAACCGTCTTTATTCAACCGCTGGAGTGCATCCTCATCATGCTAGCAGTTGGGATCATACCAGTGCAGAAAAACTCAAATCCCTTTGTGCTCATTCTAGCGTTAAAGCCGTTGGTGAATGCGGATTAGATTATAATCGAGATTACTCACCAAGAGCGCAGCAGCGGCTTGCCTTTGAAGCCCAACTTGAATTAGCAGTAGACTTAAAGCTTCCTGTTCTTATGCATGAGCGAGATGCGCACGAGGATTTCATCGCCATTTTAAAAGCATATCGTCCTCAATTACCCAAAGCATTGCTTCATTGTTTTACTGGCAATAGGGCTCAATTAGAAGCCTACTTAGCACTCGATATGCATATTGGTATAACAGGCTGGGTTTGCGATGAACGACGGGGGATGGAACTTGCCAGCATAGTGCCTATGATCCCGAACAATCGCATTTTAATTGAAACTGACAGTCCCTATTTGTTGCCAAGAAGTATGCGACCAAAGCCAAAATCAAGTAAAAACTTACCTAAGTACCTACCCTATATCTCAGAATATATTGCTCATTTGCGACAGCAAGATCCTCGCGAATTTGCGCAAAACTGCTACCAAAATAGCCTTAGCTATTTCAATCTTAACGACTGAATGTCAGTCAGGAGTCAAATGTGAATATCATTACCAGTGCATTTCCAAACCGTAGAATGCGTCGTATGCGTAAGCATAGTTTTAGCCGTCGTCTTATGGCGGAAAGCCACTTATCGGTTGATGATTTGATTTATCCAATGTTTATTTTGGAAGGTGAAAATCGTACTGAAGAAATCACGTCTATGCCAGGAATTGAGCGTTACAGCATTGATTTACTGCTTAAAGAAGCAGAAGAATTGGTCGAGCTAGGCATTCCTATGATTGCTCTATTCCCCGTAACACCTAGCGATAAAAAATCGTTAATGGCAGAAGAAGCATACAATCCAGAAGGGTTAGTACAAAAAGCCGTTCGTGCATTAAAAGCAGCTTTCCCTGAACTTGGCGTGATGACAGATGTTGCGCTAGATCCTTTCACTACTCATGGCCAAGATGGCATCATTGATGATACAGGTTATATTATCAACGATGTCACCACTGAAATTTTAGTTAAACAAGCCTTATCTCAAGCGGCAGCTGGTGCAGACGTCATTGCACCATCAGATATGATGGATGGTCGTATCGGCGCAATTCGACAAGCTCTTGAAGCTAATGGTTATGTCAATACCCAAATTATGGCTTACAGCGCTAAATATTCATCAAACTATTACGGCCCATTTCGTGATGCGGTTGGTTCGTCTGGCAACCTTAAAGGTGGTAATAAGCACACTTATCAGATGGATCCAGCTAACAGCGATGAAGCGCTATATGAAGTTGCCCTTGATATTCAAGAAGGCGCAGATATGGTGATGGTTAAACCAGGTATGCCGTATTTAGATGTTGTACGCCGCGTTAAATCAGAACTGGGCGTTCCCACTTTTGCTTATCAAGTCAGCGGTGAATACGCTATGCATATGGCAGCAATTCAAAACGGCTGGTTAAGCGACAAAGCCACCATTATGGAATCATTGCTGTGTTTTAAACGTGCTGGCGCTGATGGTGTTTTGACTTATTTCGCTAAACGCGTAGCAAAATGGCTTAAAGAAACTAAATAATTCTTAAAAATTTTAAATTAGAAAGATCATAAATTTATCGTTTCAGCTTTAAATATACGATCTTTCTATTTTGTTTTTTTAGCATCTATTTCAAAAAAATATTTGAGATAAGTTATTAATGCTGAAGTCTAGATTCCAACAATGATCGGTTTATTTGGCTTAGGAATGAAAGCCAATTGTAATTAGATCCCCCACCGCCACGCAGTAGAATCAAATTTTAATTCTTGCCTCACAGTTTTCAACAAAACCGTATCCAGTAGAACATTGACAATTCTTCAGGTTAACCCCCTAAACTCTCAATGCTTTCTATGCGATACTGAGCCACTTTTTTCAATGACTGGATTTAGAGCGATAGATGGATAAGATTGAAATTCGCGGTGCTCGTACGCACAATCTAAAAAATATCAACTTAACAATTCCAAGAGATAAACTGATTGTTATTACAGGGTTGTCAGGTTCAGGCAAATCGTCATTAGCCTTTGATACGCTTTATGCGGAAGGCCAACGCAGATATGTCGAATCTCTTTCCGCTTATGCTCGCCAGTTTTTGAGTTTGATGGAAAAGCCCGATGTTGATCATATTGAAGGTTTAAGCCCAGCTATTTCCATTGAGCAAAAATCAACATCTCATAACCCTCGATCGACAGTGGGTACTATTACCGAAATTTATGACTATTTAAGGCTTCTGTTTGCCCGCGTCGGCGAACCACGCTGTCCAACTCACCATCAAGCGTTAACAGCTCAAACCGTTAGCCAAATGGTTGATAAAGTCCTTGAATTACCTCTAGACAGTCGGCAAATGCTGCTTGCGCCAGTGGTCAAAGCGCGTAAAGGCGAGCATGTTAAATTATTAGAAAGCCTCGCAGCACAAGGCTATATTCGAGCTCGAATTGACGGCGAAGTTTGTGATTTAACCGATCCACCTAAATTAGATTTACACATCAAACATACTATCGAAGTGGTTGTTGACCGATTCAAAGTGCGGGATGACCTAAAACAACGATTGGCAGAATCCTTTGAAACTGCATTAGATCTTTCTGGCGGCATCGTCACTGTATGCTCCATGGACGAAAGTGGCGAAACATTAATATTTTCAGCTAACTTTGCTTGTCCTCACTGTGGTTATTCCATTACAGAGCTTGAACCTCGCATTTTCTCATTTAATAATCCAGCAGGCGCATGCTCAGGCTGTGATGGACTTGGCGTTCAGACCTTTTTTGATCCCGATAGAGTCGTTATTAATAACGAGCTTTCGCTAGCAGGCGGTGCCATTAGAGGCTGGGATAGACGTAATTTTTATTATTTCCAGATGCTAACCTCCCTTGCGGAGCATTATCAGTTTGATGTGGAAACACCGTTTCAAACGCTATCTGACAAAATCAAAAACATCGTTTTTTATGGCTCAGGCAAAGAAAGTATTGCGTTTAAGTATATTAATGATCGCGGTGATGTTGTGGTCCGTAACCATCCATTTGAGGGGATCCTCAATAATATGGATAGACGCTATAAAGAGACTGAATCTAACTCAGTTAGGGATGAATTATCTAAGTACATTTCAACCCAATCCTGCAAAAGTTGCGGTGGTTCAAGACTTAAAGAAGAGGCAAGAAACGTCTTTATTGAAGACTTAACTCTGCCAACGCTAACCACTTGGTCAATTGGTGAAGCTAAAGACTATTTCAGCAAGCTTGAATTTACTGGGCAAAAAGCCAAGATAGCGGAAAAAATTCTGCAAGAGGTTCAAGAAAGATTAGGCTTTTTAGTTAACGTGGGACTTAATTATTTAAGTCTTTCACGATCAGCAGAAACGCTATCTGGTGGCGAAGCCCAGCGCATTAGACTTGCAAGTCAAATTGGTGCGGGTTTAGTTGGCGTAATGTATGTTCTCGATGAACCTTCTATTGGACTTCATCAACGGGATAACGAACGGTTACTCAATACGCTTATCCATTTAAGAGATCTCGGTAATACCGTGATTGTGGTTGAGCATGATGAAGATGCTATTCGTATGGCCGATCACATTATTGATATTGGTCCAGGCGCTGGCGTTCACGGTGGAGAAGTCATTGCCGATGGTACGCTTAAAGACATTCTTAAGTGTGAAGAATCAATCACAGGGCAATATCTTAGTGGTAAAAAGCAAATCACTATCAAAGAGCCTCGCACGCCTTATAATCCTGAAAAAGTCATTGAGCTCATTGGCGCTTCAGGAAATAACCTTAAAGATGTGGATTTAACTATTCCTGTTGGACTCTTTACCTGTGTTACGGGCGTTTCTGGATCAGGCAAATCAACACTTATTAATGATACTTTCTTTAAAATTGCTCACCGAATGCTTAACAAGGCGACGGTAGATGAACCTGCGCCATACAAAAAAATTATTGGCATGGATCATTGCGATAAAGTGGTGGATATAGATCAAAGTCCAATTGGGCGTACTCCACGCTCAAATCCTGCTACTTATACGGGTATTTTTACGCCGATCAGAGAGCTTTTTGCGGGTACTCAAGAATCTAGAACCCGAGGATATCAGGTAGGTCGTTTTTCTTTTAACGTCAAGGGCGGACGCTGCGAAGCTTGCCAAGGCGATGGCCTAATTAAAGTTGAGATGCACTTTTTACCTGATGTTTATGTGCCTTGTGATACCTGTAAAGGCAAGCGCTATAACCGCGAAACCCTTGAGGTGAAATACAAGGGTAAAAATATCCATGAAGTGTTAAAAATGACGGTTGAAGAAGCGCGGTCATTTTTTGATGCAGTGCCTTCTATTGCACGTAAGCTCCAAACACTGATGGATGTTGGATTATCTTATATTCGTTTAGGCCAAAGTGCGACGACTTTATCAGGCGGTGAAGCTCAGCGGGTAAAACTTGCAAAAGAGCTTTCTAAACGAGATACCGGTAAAACCCTTTATATTCTGGATGAGCCAACAACAGGTCTACATTTTGCCGATATTCAAATGCTGCTAGATGTATTGCATCGCCTGAAAGCACATGGCAATACTTTGGTTGTTATTGAGCACAATTTAGATGTAATAAAAACAGCTGATTGGATTGTTGATCTCGGCCCTGAAGGCGGTGATGGTGGTGGTACTATTTTGGCTGCAGGCACGCCAGAGGACGTTGCTGAATACAAGGATTCCCACACAGCACGTTTTTTAAAACCACTATTAAAGAAATAACACTCAAATAAAAAACCATTTGTCATATTAACAACAAATGGTTTTTTTGATTAAACGATAACTCATTTAGAGTAAAAAGCGCTTACAGTACAAAACGGCTTAGATCTTCATCTTGTACAAAGGTATCGAGATGATCCATCACATACTTATCATCAATAACCATGCTAGAACCCGCTTTATCGGAAGCTTCGTATGAAATTTCTTCCATCAATCTTTCCATTACCGTATGTAGACGGCGAGCACCGATATTTTCTGTACGTTCGTTTACTTGCCAAGCCGCCTCAGCAATTTTATCGATGCCAGCATCAGTGAACTCAATGGTGACACCTTCAGTACCCATCAAAGCAACGTATTGCTCAGTCAGTGACGCATGAGGCTCAGTCAGAATGCGTTTAAAGTCGCTTGCTGTTAAAGCATCTAATTCAACGCGAATTGGAAGACGACCTTGCAATTCAGGGATCAGATCAGATGGTTTTGACATCTGAAATGCGCCCGATGCAATAAATAAAATATGATCAGTTTTGACCATACCGTGCTTGGTATTAACAGTGCAGCCTTCAACAAGCGGCAGCAAATCACGCTGAACACCTTCACGGGAAACGTCAGGGCCTGATGACTCACCACGTTTACAGATTTTATCTATTTCATCTAAAAACACGATGCCATGTTGCTCAACAAGATGAATGGCTTGCGCTTTCAGATCTTCTTGGTTAACAAGCTTGGCAGCTTCATCTTCAATCAATACTTTTCTTGCTTCTGCAATTTTAAGCTTGCGACGTTTAGCTTGGCCTTGTCCCATATTTTGGAACATGCTTTGCAGTTGATTGGTCATTTCTTCCATGCCAGGAGGAGACATGATTTCAACACCGACCTGTGGTGCATTCACATCAATTTCAATTTCTTTATCATCAAGCTGACCTTCACGTAATTTTTTACGGAAAATCTGACGAGTATGAGGCTGAGGTTCTTCGCCTGATTCATTGCTCCAATCGGTTTTTGGTTTTGGTAGCAAGGCATCTAAAATACGTTCTTCAGCAGCATCTTCTGCGCGATTACGGCATTTTTGCATTTGTTCTTCGCGGGTCATTTTAATCGCAGAATCTGTCAAATCACGAATGATTTGCTCAACTTCTTTACCGACATAACCGACTTCAGTAAATTTAGTTGCTTCAACTTTGATAAACGGTGCTTTAGCAAGTTTTGCCAAACGGCGAGCAATTTCAGTTTTACCTACACCTGTTGGGCCTATCATCAGAATATTTTTAGGTGTTACTTCCATACGCAAATTTTCTTCAAGTTGCATACGACGCCAGCGGTTACGTAAAGCGATAGCAACAGAACGCTTGGCTTTTTGTTGACCGATAATATGCGAGTCCAATTCATGAACTATTTCGCGGGGGGTCATTTCAGACATACTACTTCCTCACGTTCTATCTTAGTAATCGATTTCTTCAATGGTTTTATGTTGGTTGGTAAATACACAAATATCACCGGCAATAGTCAATGCTTTTTCAGCAATGGTTTTTGCATCAAGTTCAGTATTTTCCAATAATGCTAATGCAGCGGCTTGAGCATAATTGCCACCTGAACCAATTGCAATCAAGTCGTGCTCAGGCTGAACCACATCACCGTTACCAGTAATGATTAACGAGCAGTCTTCATTGGCAACCACCAGCATGGCTTCTAATTTTCTTAGCATACGGTCGGTACGCCAATCCTTTGCCAATTCAACAGCTGACTTTAACAAGTGCCCTTGGTGCATTTCAAGCTTGGTTTCAAAACGCTCAAACAAAGTGAAAGCATCGGCAGTACCGCCTGCAAAACCTGCCAAAACTTTATTATGGTAAAGACGACGCACTTTTTTGGCATTGCCTTTCATCACGGTATTTCCAAGGGAGACTTGCCCGTCTCCAGCAATAACAACCTTGTTATTGCGACGTACTGATACGATAGTGGTCACGATAATTCCTCTTATATAACCAGCATAAAAATAACCAATAATGGAAACGGCTGGCGAACAATATTTTATATATGGGGATGTTTTACAGAAACACAAGTAATGCGGATTTATTAAGTGTTCCGTCAATAATACGCACTAAATTAACCAATCGATGTTCTCAACGCTTATGCCCAAGCGACTTCAAGATGC
>SAMEA5043655__coassemble_186_pt1 | contig 12863 bp, 6 predicted proteins | sample SAMEA5043655__metabat2_high_PE_003 | metagenome-assembled genome bin SAMEA5043655 (sample SAMEA5043655) | Gadus morhua
GGGTGTCAGATGAAATAACCACAGGCATACTTAAACTCAGAATATGAATATGAATTTAAGTATAGGAAAAAATGGGAAATTCGAATGTTAGATTAGAGGAATTAATTTTAACTGAAGCTCTTTGCAGTTCAGATGTCATATTACCACTCAAATAGCTAGTCTATACCCAAGATACTGAATTCAGAGCTTCACGTTGCCTGGGTATATCTATGCTCTATTTTAAGTTTTTACTGCATGTTGTTTTTTATTATTTGCTTTAGAAAAATTATTCGCTTTCGAAAAAGAAGCCTTTCTAGGATCATGTTGCTCATCACTAAAACGGGTAGCTGCTTTTTGCCCTTTCTTTGCCGGTTTAGCCTGCTGTTGATGTTTGGTTATAGATGGGGTTAACGCTTTGCCAGCCGATTGATTTCCCCATTTCGGCTTTCCATTAGCTTGATGTTGGCGCTCTTGCCTTCCTTCTTCAGGTACAAGACATTTTGGCCCATTACCGATTAAATGCTTTTTACCCATACTGACTAATGCTTCTCGAATAAGCGGCCAGCCAGCAGGATCGTGATAACGCAGTAAGGCTTTATGTAATTTCCGCTGACGCCCTTTTTTGGGAACAGTCACATGCTCAGCATCTTGCTTCACATTCACTAACGAATTTAACTCGGTGTAATAAATAGCCGTGGAATTTGCCATTGGGGATGGATAAAAGTTTTGCACTTGATCTACTTTAAATTTATTTTCTTTAAGCCACAGTGCCAGATTCACCATATCTTCATCTTTAGTGCCAGGATGAGCGGAAATAAAATACGGGATCAAGTATTGCTTTTTACCTGCTTCTTTAGAGTATTTATCAAATAACTCTTTAAATTTGTAATAGCTTCCCATGCCCGGTTTCATCATCTTAGATAATGGACCTTCTTCAGTATGCTCTGGGGCAATTTTTAAATAACCACCCACATGATATTTTGCTAATTCTCTGACGTAGCGGGGATCTTCAATGGCAAGATCATAACGGACGCCCGACGCGATCAATATTTTTTTGATCCCCGGAATATCCCTTGCGGCTCTGTAAAGATCAATGGTTGGCGAATGATCGGTATCCATATGTTTACAAATCGAAGGATAGACACAGGAGTGTCGGCGGCAAGTTTGTTCGGCTTTAGGGGATTTGCAATTGAGCATGTACATGTTGGCTGTAGGGCCGCCAAGATCTGAGATTACCCCAGTAAAACCTTTTACTTTATCTTTTATCTCATGGATCTCTTTTAAAATTGATTCTTGAGATCGACTTTGAATAATTCGCCCTTCATGCTCAGTAATAGAGCAAAATGCGCAGCCGCCATAACAACCTCGCATAATGTTTATTGAGGTTTTAATCATGTCATAGGCTGGAATTTGGGCTTTTCCGTATATAGGATGGGGAATTCGCTGATAAGGCAGATCAAAAACCGCATCCATTTCATCGGTGTTTAATGGGTAAGCTGGTGGATTAACCCAAACACCGCGATCGCCATGCAATTGAAACAATGCGCGGGCACAACCGGGGTTGGTTTCTTGATGAAGAATTCTTGAACCATGGGCATAAAGATATTTATTAGTGCTGACTTTCTCATAAGAGGGGATCATTACATAGCACTGTTCCCAAGGCTTTAATTTTGGCGGCTGGACAGTAATCGTTTTGGGTGCGTCATTATCAAAAATGATGTTATCGGTCGGACCTGATAAATTTTGGCAGCCCACATCATCAGCACCATAGGGGTTAGGAATAGGCTCTATATTATTGAGCTTATCTAATGTTCTGGAATCCACACCACGCCAGTTGGCTAAAGGCTCTTTGGTGATAACGGCTGTACCACGAATATCGCGAAGGTTTTCTAATGTTTCACCTTTGGCAATGCGATGAGCAACGTCCACCAAAGGACGCTCAGCATTGCCATAAATCAAGATATCCGCTTTTGCATCAAATATAACGCTTCGGCGCACTTTATCTGACCAGTAATCATAGTGAGCAATGCGTCTAAGGCTCGCTTCAATGCCACCAAGCACCACAGGCACATCTTTGTAGGCTTCTTTACAGCGCTGAGTGTAAACCGTTACTGCGCGATCGGGACGTTTCCCGCCTTCATTGTTAGGCGTATAAGCATCGTCATGGCGTAGTTTTCGATCTGCCGTGTAACGATTGATCATCGAATCCATATTGCCAGAGGTCACGCCAAAGAAGAGATTGGGTTTACCCAAAGCCATAAAATCATTCTTACTTGACCAATCAGGCTGCGAAATAATACCAACGCGAAAGCCTTGAGCTTCAAGCATTCTCCCGATAATAGCCATACCAAAACTTGGATGATCAACGTAAGCATCACCAGTGACAATAATAATATCGCAGCTATCCCAGCCTAGTTTATCCATTTCCTTACGAGACATAGGCAGGAATGGCGCTGTGCCATAACATTCTGCCCAATATTTTGGATAATTAAATAAACTGGATTCCACTTGCATTGGCTATTACCTTAAGACGCTGAACGTTGAATTTTGCGAAAGGGGATTATATACGCAAAGTGTCATATATACCCAAACGACTCAAAAATGGGATCTAGTTAAAGTTGTGCTAAAAAGAGTCGCCTGTTTCACAGCGATAACCTCTGATGCTTTACCTCTTTAGTTAAACATTATCTAATATACATATTGAAACACTTGTTATTGAAATATTAACGCTGTTTTAGTGTGTTATTTCGTAAGTCCGTTACCCGCTATAAAGTTCAACATTTCAATATGGATGCTATGCCGCACAAGGAATTCTAATTTAAAGCATGATGTTGGCAGTAATACGTCGGTTGGTTACAACCACTTTTGCAATATAAATGCTTTAATTGTTCCTTGGAGAAATCTATGAGTAAAACATTCCGCCTTTCAACTTCTGGCCGTTTAGCTGTTTTGATGTCATTGGGAATGTCTCTTCCTGCTATTGGGGCTGGAATTACTGCTGCAGGAATGCAAAACCATCAAGCTGGCGTATCTCAAGCGGCTAATGGTGCGGAAATTGTTAATATTGTTGCACCAAATAAAACGGGCTTATCCCATAACACTTATTCAAATTATAATGTTAACCATCAAGGTGCCGTTCTTAATAACTCATTGAATGCGGGTAATTCAGCCTTAGCGGGTCACTTAAATGCCAATGGGAAGTTGCAAGGACATACGGCCAAAATCATTTTGAACGAAGTAATAACACGAAATCCTTCTTTATTACTTGGTAAGCAAGAAGTCTTTGGCATGGTGGCTGATTATGTCTTAGCGAATCCTAACGGCATTACCTGTAATGGCTGCGGCTTTATTAATACGGGTAAAGAATCATTAGTAGTAGGTAAACCTTTAGTTAATCAAGAGCATCTTGATGGTTTTAATACCATGGATTCTAGGCAAGCTTTGACCATTGGACATAAAGGTATTGATGGTAATCAAGCTTTAAATTTAATTGCACCCAAAATTAAAGTTCAAGGAAGCGTTGTTGCTAAACAAAGTATTAAGGCGATTTCAGGGCTAAACAAAGTTAGCACCGACGGCAAAGTATTAGAAACGGATCATAATAAGGTCGGTAACTTAGATAGTTATTATCTTGGCAGCATGCAAGCGGGAACGATTAACCTTGTTAGTACTGACGCTGGTAGTGGTGTTAATCTTAAAGGTAATTTGTTTGCATCAAACGTGTTAACCGCTGATTCAAAAGGCGGCATTGATGTTGAAGCTGGAAAATTACAAGGTGGTGATATTTCCCTTATTGCTGAGAATTTAAATATTCATGGCAAATTAATCCAATCCGATGATAAATGGTCTGATCCTGAAAACTATGAAAACTACCGTGGTCAGATTGATCATACTAAATCGTCCCATAGCGAGCGATTTGAGCAAACTAAGCTTGCAGGAAAGAACATAACTTTAGTTGGTTATGGTGATAACCATATTACTGCTGCTGATATTAACGGTGATAACCTTGATATTGGAGGAGGGAAAGTAACCCTTGATGCGCAGCGAGTAAACAGCTCCAATAATGAACATGATCATCGCTGGTATTACAATTGGGATCATAATGACAATAAAACCCATCGTCAGTCGCTACAAAAAACAACTCAGATTAACGCTAAAGATCAAATTAAAATTCACAGTAGCAAAACCGATGTGAATTTAGTGGCGACCAAACTGAAAGCCAAAGAAATTCATATTGCAGCTAAGGATGATATTCACATTAATGGCGCGATTTCACAAACGGTTAATGAGCATAAAGTTACTAAAAAGAATGAAGGAAAAGGATTACTGACAGGGAATTTAACTGATATTGATCGTCAAGAAAAATACATTGCCAGTGATATTCAAGGTACTAATGATATTACAATTCGAGCTGGTGGGCATTTAATGACTTTAGGTACAAATGTTCATTCTGGTGGTGATATTCGAGTTATTAGCGATAAAGATATTATTGTTAGCACTGGCAGTGTGAATACCTACACACTGAAAGAAAATAATATTAAATCTTGGGGTGGTATTGGCGGCGGTGCTAGCGCGAAAAAAGAGCACGACAGCAAAGACATTGCTGCAACTAATATGACAGCGGATGGAAAAATTTTATTATCAGGCAGTCAAGGTGTTGTAATTACTGGTAGTAAAGTTAACGCTCAGCAAGGTGGCTTTATTCAATCAGTCCATGGCAGTGTTCGAGTTGATAGCGCTACCAATCATTCTTCAGATAGCCTTTCGACGCGAAGCGGTGCTGTATTTAACATTACCAGTCATTCCAAGAACGAAATAACCCATCAGCAACAAGCAAGTGGCAGCAATGTTACCTCAAGCAGTAATTTAACATTATCGGGCAACACAAATGTCAATGTCATTGGTTCCAATGTGTCAGCAAAAGATCATCTAGGCATGGATGCTAACGGTAATATTCATATTGATGCTGGAAAGACTGAAACTAATACCATTAAAAACAGCACTGATTTAAAAGGGACTCATTACGGTAAAAAAGACGGTGATAAGCAATACAGTGCTGGTGTTGGTATTGAGCACACAAGCCATCATGAAGAAGGCAAGACTGTTACTCATAATGGCACTAATGTTAGTGGCGGTAATGTTGATATTGCGGCGGGAACGGATGTTGCCGTTAATGGTTCAACGATTAATTCTAAAGGTAATACTAACATCTCAGGCAATAACGTCACCATTGGAGCTGTAACCGATACTGAACATAAAGAGACCACTGATAACACCGTTAATGTGGGTATCTATGTGACTGGTGGTGCGAATAAAGGCGCTATCGGTGTTAACACCAATGTGACCCATAAAACTGGAACTGAAGATAAAAATCATCAACAAGGCTCGACAACTCAAGTTGGCGGCGATTTAAATATTAATGCTAATGGTAAGTTGACTCAGCAGGGTAGCAAGCACAATGTAAGTGGTACTTATACCGCTAACGCCGAAACTGTTTCTAATACTGTGGCTAAAGATACTGAATCATCAAAACATAATACAACCAGTGTTGGCGTTGATGTCAGTGTGGGCGCTGATTATAGTAAAACTAGTCGTCCATTAATTGATGGTGTTGATAAGCTTATTCATGGTGATGTAATGGGCGCTGTAAACACAGTTAAAAACATTAAGGTAGATTTAACTGAGTTACAAGGTGGCGGCAAAATCAATACTAGTCACGAATCAAATAGTAATATTCATTCAACAGTTGCTGGCAATCAGATTAATGCGAGTAATATTAATGTCAACGCCAAAGGAGACGTTAAAGATCAGGCTACTGATTATAACGCAGGGCATAAAGTAAGCATCAATAGTGATACTTACCATAATGATGCCGTTAATGTCCACAATGCCACTAACCACAGTAAAACCGATGTTTCCGTTGGTGTTGCTGTAGGGACTAAAACTGGGGCTGATATCAATGTTCATGTTAATGGTAAAGGCCACTATGAGTCAGCAAATACGAGCAACGATTTAGCTAACACAGGTTCAATTAAAGGCGAAAATGTAAGTATTCACTCATCTAGTACTACATCTATGGAAGGCACTAAAGTCACTGGTTCAGCAGGTGTGAACATTACCGGTGAAAGGGGTGTTAGCATTTCTCAGACAACGGACATTCACAATAAAAACAGCATGAATGTGAACGCAAATGTTGGCGTCGATGTTAATACTGTTGGTGATGCTCGCAATATGGGTGGCAGCATTGCTGGTAGCTATAGTGATAGCCATGGTCGTGACACCAATGCTAAAAATGGCTCTGTCACTGGTGGTAATATCACTATTCACTCTGGTGGGGATCTGACAGCCCAAGGCACAAATATAAGTAGCGGAAGTCATCTTGATTTAACTGCTGGCGGCAAGGTGTCATTAGGTAGTGCAACAAATAGCCATAATGAAAGCACGCAGCATTACGGTGGTGATATTCATGGTGGTAAAGGCCAAAGTGTTTCAAAGGGCAATTCCAGTAGCTTTGGTGGTAGCTTAGATCTAGGGCAAAGTAGCGGTTCAAGTATTTCTCACTCTGGCAGTTCCGTTAGTGGTAAAGGTAATGTCAACATTACGGCTCATGGGCAAGGTAAAGATGCGGTAAGTATTGATGGCGGAAAAATTGCAGGTGGGCATACGAGCATTAACACAAGTAATGGCGCTGTTGATATTCATGCATCAACAAATTCTCAAGATAGTTCAAGTTGGAATGTAGGAATTAAAGGTAACGCTAGTATTACTCATACTGCCGACAAAGATGTCACCAAAGGAAGCCATAAAGATACTGGCGTAGGTGCTGGAATACATGGTGACTACAGTAAAAATCATGTAAATGAACATACCAATGCAACTGTTAGTGGCGACTCACTTGCGGTTAATAGTCACGGTAATGTCAACATTGCAGGTGGTAACGTGAATGTCAGCAATATGAATGGCAATATTCAAGGTGACTTAACGGTTTCATCGGTCAAAGATCAACATAATAGCGTTGGTGCAAATGGCAAAATCTCCGTGCCAACAGTGCATTTTAGTGGCGATAAAGCAGAGAAAGCTAACACGCCAGCTAAACCAATGACTAATGACGATTTAAAAAATACTGCCATTGCGGTGGCTAAAAAGTTAAAAGATAGTGCGATTAGCGGTGGCTACCACACTGACAAATCTGACAAAGTGAATCAACAAAGTGGAATTAATATCACAGGCAATGCCAAGGTTAATGTCAGTGGTAATACTCAGGTTAATGGCGCGAAGGTTACTGCCAACAGTGGGCAAATTAATGCACAAACTACAGCGAAACAAGATATGACTGGTAGTGAATCACATCATAGTGTTAATGCAAACCTAACTGATGTTGCTAAAAGTATGCTTGGTCTTGGTGGTAAAAATGCTAAACCGACTTACCAAAACACGAATGCAAAGACAGTTACTGTAAGTACAGTTACTTACGGACGTTCATAAACGAGAATATAAGGACGCCATAATCAACTAATTAAAAAGGAGCCGTATGGCTCCTTTTTATTGTGTTCACAAATTATATTTCGTTTTCTCTCAAAATAGCTCGATAGCCAATATCAGTTCGAAAATACACATCATCCCAATGAACGGTATCAACTAATTGATAAGCCAATTGTTGTGCTTCTAAGACTGTATTTCCAAGGGCGGTAGCACAAAGCACTCGTCCACCTTGAGTAATAAAATGCCCATTTTCCTTAGCTGTGCCAGCATGAAAAATTTTAGCTTCATTATCGCCAAGGGTTAGGCCATCAATAATATCGCCTTTATGGTATTTATCAGGGTAACCGCCAGCGGCCATAACCACGCCAACCGCAGCCCGCGTATCGTATTCAGCGGTCACTTGATTGAGTCTTCCCATGGTCGCAGCAAGGCAGAGTTCGACGAGATCTGATTTTAATCTCATTAATATTGGTTGCGTTTCTGGATCGCCAAAACGGCAGTTATATTCAAGTACTTTGGCATTACCATCAGGCGAAATCATTAATCCAGCATAGAGAAAGCCAGTATAAACATTGCCTTCCTCCGCCATGCCATTAACGGTTGGCGTAATAATATTGTCCATCACCCATGAGTGAATTTCAGGGGTAACCACAGGAGCAGGTGAATAAGCACCCATTCCACCGGTATTTGGGCCATTATCACCATTATCGCGAGCTTTATGATCCTGACTTGTTGCAAGGGGCAAAATATTCACACCATCAACCATGACGATAAAACTGGCTTCTTCCCCCGTTAAAAATTCTTCAATAATGATTTTTGAACCAGCTTCGCCAAAACGATTGTCCGCGAGCATATCATCGACAGCTTCAAAAGCTTCTGATTCGCTTTTAGCAATGATGACGCCTTTGCCTGCCGCAAGACCATCGGCCTTAATCACAACTGGGTAATCTGTTTGTGCCGTCAGTTGCTTGATAAACGTTTTGGCTGGTGAAATATCAGTAAAACTTTGATAAACGGCTGTGGGAATATGATGGCGAGCGAGGAAGTCTTTAGAAAAAGATTTAGAACCTTCAAGTTGAGCAGCGCTTTGTGTTGGACCAAAAATAGCTAATCCTTCAGCGCGAAACATATCAACAAGCCCAAGTACTAGCGGTGCTTCCGGCCCAACAATAGTAAGAGCAATATGATTGCACTGAGCAAATTCCATTAATCCTCTGGTATCGGTGGCTTCAATGGCAACGTTTTCAAGTTTTGGCTCCATTGATGTGCCAGCATTACCGGGGGCGACAAATACTTTTTCAACATTGTTTGACTGCGCAGCCTTCCACGCCAGAGCATGCTCTCGACCACCACCACCGATAATCAGTATTTTCATTTGGACTCCCGAACGCATTGTTGTGAGTTACATGTAATTATAAATTAATGTCTAAAATGCCTTACATTGGTCATGACCATAGCAATATCATATTCATCCGCTGCGGCGATAACTTCGTCATCACGTATTGAACCGCCAGGTTGTATTATGCAGCTAATACCTGCTTTAGCAGCTGCATCTATGCCGTCTCTAAAGGGAAAAAAGGCATCAGACGCCATTACCGAATCTTTGACTTCAAGCCCTTCGTCAAATGCTTTGATTCCTGCCAGTTTTGCGCTGTAAACGCGGCTCATTTGCCCTGCGCCGATGCCAATTGTCATGCCTTCTTTTGCGTATACAATGGCATTAGATTTGACAAATTTAGCGACTTCCCAGCAAAACATCAGATCCGTTAATTCAGCATCAGAAGGTGCTCTTTTGGTAACAAGGTTTAGTTCATGTGCGCCAACCATGACTAAATCTTTATCTTGAACTAATAAGCCCCCGTTAACTCTTTTGTAATCAAAGCCCGTGGATGGTGTTTGCCAATTTCCGGAAGTTAATAGCCTAATATTTTTTTTAGCAGCAACAATATTTTTTGCATTAGGACTCACGGATGGTGCAATGATGACTTCAACAAATTGACGCTCGACGATAGCTTGGGCTGTTTTTGCATCGAGCTTATGATTGAAAGCAATAATGCCACCAAAAGCAGAGGTTGGGTCAGTTTTAAATGCTTTGTTATAAGCATCATAAATATTGTCCGCAATGGCAACGCCGCAAGGATTTGCGTGCTTAACAATAACGCAGGCAGGTTTATCAAACTGCTTTACGCACTCAAGGGCAGTATCGGTATCATTGATATTATTGTATGAAAGTGCTTTTCCTTGAAGCTGAATAGCCGTTGATACTGAGGCATCTTTTAATTCTGGTTCAGCATAAAATGCGGCTTGCTGGTGGCTATTTTCACCGTAACGTAAATCTTGTTTTTTAATAAAATGGCTATTGAAAGTACGTGGAAATTGAGAGTCATTATTTGCCGCTATTTGTTTGCCTAAATAATTTGCAATTATGCCGTCATAAGCTGCGGTATGCTCAAAAGCGGCAACGGCTAAATCAAATCGTGTTGCAAGACTTGTTGCACCTTGGTTTTCAAGAATTTCATTTATTACGCGATCATAGTCATTGTTATTAACGACTATGGTGATGTCTTTGTAGTTTTTAGCGGCCGCACGAACCATTGTTGGGCCACCAATATCAATATTTTCAATGGCATTTTCAAGGGTGCATTCTGGATTAGAGATTGTTTTAGCAAAAGGATAGAGATTCACGACAACCAAATCGATCGGCTGAATTTGATGCTCGGCCATTATCGCTTGATCTTGATCTCGACGACCTAAAATACCGCCGTGAATTTTGGGATGAAGGGTTTTAACTCGTCCGTCCATCATTTCGGGAAAATCGGTAATATCTGAGACTTCAATAACAGGAATCGCGTGGCCTGAAAGTAATTTAGCTGTGCCACCCGTTGAAATAATTTCAATCCCTTGCAAATGCAGGGTTTGAGCGAACTCAAGAATATCAGTCTTATCTGAAACACTAATTAACGCGCGGCGAATAATGTTAGGCTTGGTCATTGAGGTACAGAATCCATTTGTTGTTATACGTGCTGATTTGGTTATCAAAACATAGGAATAAGGTGAAGCGCAAATATTGATTAAAATAAACACTTGACCTTTGATTTAACTCCAAGGTTTATACTCAGTTAAAATATACAAAATAATCAGTCTCTCAATGTATCTAATTGGTGAATTAGCACAGTCGTGTCAAATAAAAACCGACACATTACGTTTTTATGAAAAACACGGTTTACTCTCACCTTCAATGCGAAGTGAGGCCGGCTATCGCTTATATAACGAAGAGGATGCCAGCCGCTTGAGATTTATTCTCAGGGCTAAAGCCGTCGGTTTTACATTAAGCGAAATATCCGATTTACTATTGATAGAAGTAGATAAGGCTAATAAAGCTTGCGCAGATGTTAAAAAGCTTGTGGATAGTAAGCTTGCTGATGTGGAAGCAAAAATTGCTGAATTAAAGCATTTTCGTCAATCGTTAAAGACATTATCGAATGCCTGTTGCGGCGGCCCCGAAAGCGCGGCTCAGTGCTCAATTCTTGAGGCTTTAGAGTCATCAAATATTCAATTCAGTGCAGAATGAATTCTATTAATAATAAATCAGAGTATTAAATATTAAATGGATAGGAATGAGTCATGTTAATCAGTAATTTTGTAGCATTATTTTTAGAATCAGCTCCTTGGTTGCTGCTAGGGTTAATTCTTGCTGGGTTATTAAAAATGTTTGTTCCCATGTCTTGGATGCATAAGCAGCTTGGTGGACACGGATTAAAAACAACAGTTAAAGCTGCACTATTTGGTGCACCACTGCCACTTTGTTCTTGCGGCGTTATTCCTGCTGCTATAGGGCTTCGCCGTGCTGGTGCATCAAAGGCTGCAACAACGTCATTTTTGGTTTCAACGCCTGAAACAGGCGTTGATTCTGTCAGTATTTCCTATGTGCTTTTAGGCCCTTTTATGGCAATTGTTAGACCCATTGCCGCAGTAGCCAGCGCTATTGTTGCGGGTCTTCTTGTTGGCCGTGATGACGACGACGGTATTGTTAATATTAAAGGGGAAGAAAAAAAACAAGCATCCTCATCTCTAAAGTCATGTTGTAGTGAAAAAGCGAAAAATACAGTCAAAATGACACCAATGAATACAACATCTTTAATGCAGCCTCCTCAGCTAGATTCACTAAAAAAGATAAATGAACAAAAGAAGCGTTGCTGTTCAACAAAAGAAGAGAAAGTTGAAACTAAGCCTTGTTGTAGCAGCAAAAAGAGTGATAAAACAGCAGAAAGTAAAGGAACACAAGAAAGTTGCTGCTCATCAGTAAAAGACGTTGCAGCTGATTTGAAAGGAACATCAATCATAGGAAGAATAGGAAAGGGACTACATTACGCAGCGACAGATTTGGTACGTGATACCACTATCTGGTTGCTAATTGGATTGTTTTTCGCCGCTTTAATTCAAACCTTTGTGCCCGGTGATTTTTTGGCAAAATGGGGTAATGGCATTATTGCTATGCTGGTGATGGTCATCATTTCCGTTCCTATGTACATTTGTGCTACTGCATCTACTCCTATTGCAGCAGGATTATTACTCGCAGGTGTATCACCTGGAGCGGTACTGGTATTTATGCTGGCAGGTCCCGCAACAAATATTGCGACTCTAGGCGTAGTGACTAAAGAATTAGGAAAGCGTGCTTTGTATGGTTATCTTGGCGGCGTTTTAGGCGTTGCTTTAGTTTCTGGCATTCTAGTTAATTATTTAGTTGATACATTTGGCTTTAAAGTGATGCCACAAATTGGTGAACACCATGAGCTACTTCCTTATTGGTTAACCCTTGGCTCAGGTATTATATTGGCCATTTTGATGATAAAAGTGTTGTTTAATAAATTGCCTAAAAATTGGTTTCATAAAGATTGTTGTCAATAAGTTATACACGCTTATGGGAATCAAAAAGACGTAAGAATTTTCTGACGTCTTTTTGGGTATATACTCAAGCGAAACGAAGATGCACGATTCAGAGATTTACAGAAATACAAGTACAAGTGGAATGGCTGTAGGAATGGTTAACCCTTTCAAAGTCATTACACGCTGGAATTGTTTTTCGGTGAAACTCCCTTTGGGCGAGGCTTGTAGCATTTTATTCAGCGTTAAATTTCTTCGCCATAGAATAACTATGCCTACAAAAATTTTCCTTATCTAAAATGTTACATTCTCTCGCTGAAAAACTGCATCTTCATTTCATTCCCTATGAGGTCCAAATTTTTAATTCATAGGGAATTGACAAGCATGTGGAATAATTTAAGCTGTGCCACCGACTGTCATTAAATCTAATTTTAATGTTGGTTGCCCAACGCCCACCGGAACGCTTTGACCATCTTTACCGCAAACACCGACGCCTTTATCTAGACTCAGATCATTAC
>SAMEA5043655__coassemble_188_pt1 | contig 12612 bp, 12 predicted proteins | sample SAMEA5043655__metabat2_high_PE_003 | metagenome-assembled genome bin SAMEA5043655 (sample SAMEA5043655) | Gadus morhua
TTAGATAAATTAACAAAAGGCAAAACAGGTACAAGTTCAGAAGGCGAATCGACGGCAATAAATGATGACTTAGGCGTTATGACGCGGTAATAACGTCTAAAACTGGCATCACCAGAAATTAACGAAAGCGTAAAATCACCAGCAAGTTGCGTCCTCAACCACTGGTTTAAAGCAATAAATCGGAGATCAGGCAAAGTCATCACATGGCTCTTAGCAAAAAATTGCTTTATTATACTTAGATATTATGTAGGATCAGCCAAAATTATCAATCGCAATAACTTGATTATTAATCAACATAATTTGGCTATCTAAAACTGAAATCTAGGTAAATGCTGAGGATTTTATCCTTTACCTGTTCTATTCGTCCTAACTAAAGAACCAATAATTATCGACCTAAGATGCAGATCCGTTACCTAGTGGCTCTATGCCTGTTGCCTCAATGTGGTTTAGCTGGCGAAATTTCCACGTCAACTTCAACTCCATCTCATTGTACTATTTCTCCTCCAGTTGCTCCCCATGTGGTGTCAACTGAGAGTAAAGATGCCGATCCAACTAACAATATTATTCAGATAAGTTCTAAATCATCAGAAGCAAATCTTGGTGAGGAAGCCAAATTTAGCGGTGATGTCACATTCACCCAAGGCCCGCGAAAAATTAAAGCTGACAACGCTACTTTTAACCAAAAGAAGGAACAACTTAACGCTGATGGCAATTTAGTTTTTCAAGACAGTATGTTCACTGTGACGGCAAATTCTTTAGTTGCCAGAATGAAAAACAACACGGCCACGCTAAAAGGTGCGCAGTATTGGCTTCATGGGCAGCAAATTCACGGTGATGCTAAAGAACTGCAAATAACACCAAATAATAATTTATTTTTAACTGACACTAGCTTTACCACTTGTCCTCCCTCTGACAGGTCTTGGGTACTTCAAGCAAAAAAAATCAAGATTAATGGCGATGATGAATGGGGCGAAATATGGGGAGCAAAGTTAAAAGTTGCCGATATTCCCGTTTTCTATATTCCTTATATGACCATTCCTGTGTCAGATAAACGTAAATCGGGCTTTTTATTTCCTAAATTCAGTACCAGCACCACTAACGGTGTAGAAATTGCCACACCTTATTATTGGAACATAGCGCCAGAGTACGATTTAACCTTTACGCCGCACTATATGTCATCAAGGGGTTTATTCCTTAAAACGGATTTTCGCTACCTTGCCGGTGAATCACAAAAAGGCAAAATCGATCTTGAATATCTCAGCAAGGATCACTTGATTGCAGGTAGCCCAGATCGCTATCTTTATCACTTTGAACACCAAGGTGCCATCGATGAAAATTGGCGCGTACTAGCTAATTATACCCATGTATCCGATAGCAATTATTTCAATGATTTACCATCTGATGTGTTTAGAGCGACCGACAACCAACTTTCTCGCATTGGTGAGCTCAGTTATTTTCAGCAAAATTGGGATGCCAGCATTCGCGTTCAAGATATAGAAGTACTTGGCGGACATGAAGAGCCTTACCAGATCATGCCACAATTAAATTTCAATTATTTTGCACCAAGCTTATGGCATAACCTTGATTTTTCATTAGCATCCGAAATAACTAATTTCAATGCTGATAACAAAGTAAATGGAGCACAAAGTGCCACTCGAGTTCATCTTGAGCCTTCTTTGACCTTGCCTTTTTATGCTCCAGCAGGCTCTGTTGTTAGTGAGGTCAAACTTTATCAAACTAACTATCAGCAGCGTGATATTAGGCAATCACTTAAAACACCAGAAAATCTTCAACTTTCAGAAAATATCAGCCGAACCATTCCTCAATTTAGATTGTATGGACAAATGAATTTTGAGCGTAATTTAACGCTTTTTGATAAAAATTATCGCCAAACCTTTGATCCCCAAATTCAATATCTTTATGTAGGTTATGAAGATCAATCTGATATTGGCATTTATGATTCTGGTTTTTTACAAGATGATTTTTATGGGTTATTTCGTGACCGTCGTTTCTCTGGTTTAGATCGAATAGCCAACGCTAATCAAGTGACTGTAGGTGTCACTAACCGCTTTTACGATGAGCAGAATGAAGAGCAGCTAAAATTTAGTATCGGGCAAATTTTCTATTTCGAAAACAATAAAGTCACTATTCCAGGACAATTTGAGGCTGGAGAGCAGCCATCATTCTCGGTACTTGCCGCTGAAATGGATGCAAAACTTTATCAAGATTTTTATTTCGATGGTGCGATTCAGTTTGATACTAAAGAATCAAACGTTAAAAAGTCGGAAGTGTCTCTAGAGTACAGACCCAATGTTAATAAGTTAATCCAACTTAACTATCGCTATGTTCCCGATTTAATTAATAACAATGTCGGCAATACCTCGGGGGCTGAAGAAAATATTTCGCAGGCAGGTCTTCGTACCGCATGGCCTGTAACCGACAGCGTTTACTTTGTTGGTAACTGGTATTATGACCTCAACGAAAAGCGTAATATAGAAACTTATACTGGCTTTCAATACGAATCATGCTGCTGGGCCTTGCGCTTAAGTTACCATTATCGCATCAAGACTAATTTTGAAGACAGCAACACCCCTAGTATTGAGCAGCGGCCAGAGTTTGAGCACGGTTTCTACCTTAACTTTGTTATAAAAGGCTTAGGCGGATCAGGCCCTATCGGTGTTTCAGATATGCTAAATGAAGGTCTATTTAACTACCGTAAACCGCTTTATCTGCGAAATTAACATTTTTATGATAAATTGCTGAACCAGAATAAGGACTCGTAGTCCAATAATAAAAACGACAGACGTTAACAAATATGAAGCTTGATTTGATTATCGTCTGAGTCATTGCTCAAGGATTTTTTTGAATGATACCCTGTAAAAAAATTATTGTTGGATTGTTAACTCTTATTTTGAGTCTCGGTAGTGTTTTTGCCGTATCCGCAGAGCCACAACCTCTTGATAGTGTTGCAGTACAAATTAATGACGGCATTATATTGCAAAGTGAAATCGATAATATGCTGCAAACCGTCAAGGCTAATGCAAAGAAGGCTGGTCAAAGTTTACCCTCTGACAATGCTCTTCGCACTCAGGTTATAGAGCGCTTAATTCTAACGCGACTGCAATTGCAAATGGCACAAAAAATGGGATTGCATGTCGGTGATTTACAGCTTGATCAAACCATAGATAACATTGCTAAAGAGCAAAAAATATCGGTAGCACAGCTTCGTAAAACCATTGAGAAATCAGGCGAAAGCTTTAGCCAGTATCGAGAGCAATTACGCGAAGAAATCACTATTGGTGAAATTCAACGAATTCAAGTTCAAAGACGAATTCAAATATCACCTCAGGAAATAAGCGCCTTAGTCAAGCTAATTAAAGAACAAGGTGCCAAAAATGTTGAATACCAAATTGGCCACATTTTAATAGAATTACCAAGCGATCCCACCAGTGAAGAGCTTAATGCTGCTCAAAAACGTGCTGATGCAGTTCTAAAACGCTTAAAAAACGGGGCTGACTTTAGACGCGTAGCCATTGCCTCGTCTTCTGGCCCTAAGGCCCTTGAAGGTGGCGTATGGGATTATATGAACATCAATGAAATGCCGACCTTATTTGCTGAAGTGGTAAACGATGCGAAAAAAGGTGATATTATTGGCCCCATTAAAAGTGGATCTGGCTTCCACATTTTAAAGGTTATGAATATTCGAGGTCTTAAAACTCAAGAAATTAACGAAGTAAAATCTCGTCATATTCTACTTAAGCCATCGCCAATATTATCGGAAGATAGAGCAAAAGCCATGCTTGAGAATTTTGTTAAAGAAATCAATCAAGGTAAAGCTACATTTTCTGATTTAGCCGCTAAATATTCTGAAGATCCAGGTTCGGCAACTAAAGGTGGTGAATTAGGCTGGGCAGATCCTAATGTTTATGTGCCTGCTTTTGCTAACGCACTTAACAACCTAAAGCCAGGCCAAATTAGCGCTCCATTTCGTTCAAGCCACGGCTGGCACATTGTGCAATTAGAAGATCGCAGAACCGTCGATGCAACGGATAAATTCAATTCAAACCGAGCGCATCAGCTTATTTACCGTCGAAAATTCAATGAAGAATTGCAGGAGTGGTTAGATGAAATGCGTGCAGAAGCTTATACTCATGTGTTTGATGGCAAATAGGAACAATAGCCTTGACGATTAAACGGATTGCAATCACACCAGGTGAACCGTCAGGAATTGGTCCCGATCTTGTGGTACAGCTTTGTCAGCAAGATTGGCCTGCAGAGCTTGTCATTTGCGCAGATCCCAAACTGATGTCAACGCGTGCTAAAATGCTGGGGCTACCACTTCAGCTTCGGCCATATCAGCCAAGTCAAACGCCAAAAGCGCAGGAGGCTGGAACTTTAACTATCGTGCCATTTTCTCTAGCCGATGATGTTGTTTGTGGTCAACTTAATGATGCTAATAGTGAATACGTTGTTTCCACCCTCACTTACGCTGGCGAAAAAAACATGTCAGGGGAGTTTGATGCGGTTGTAACAGGACCAGTTCATAAAGGCGTTATTAATCAATCGGGTATTTCTTTTAGTGGTCATACTGAATTTTTCGCTCAGCAAGCGGGTTGTCAAGATGTGGTGATGATGCTTGCTTGCCCCGGACTTCAAGTCGCTCTAGTGACTACACATATTCCACTAGCCTATGTAGCTAAGGCAATAACCAAAGAGCGCATACAAAATATTATCACTATTTTACATAATGAATTAGTGACTAAATTTGCTATCGCTGAACCCAATATTTATGTTTGTGGATTAAATCCACACGCAGGTGAAAATGGTCATTTAGGGCGTGAAGAATTAGATATTATTATTCCCGCACTCAATGAATTAAAAGAAACACATAACTGGTCGATACATGGCCCGTTTCCAGCAGATACGATTTTTCAGCCCAAATATTTGCAACATGCAGATGTGGTGCTGGCAATGTATCATGATCAAGGATTACCGGTTCTCAAAGCCAATGGTTTTGGACGTTCAGTCAATATCACTCTTGGCTTACCCTATATTAGAACGTCCGTTGATCACGGTACCGCATTGGAATTAGCAGGCACAGGAAAAGCCGACGTAGGCAGTTTTGTCTGCGCCCTAAATAAGGCCATTGAACTGGCCTCAAAAACTGAACATTGAGTAATGAGCAATAAAGTCCACTTAGGTCACACAGCAAGAAAACGCTTCGGTCAAAACTTCTTAACCGATACAAATATTATTAGCCGTATTGTTGGTGCAATCTCACCTGACAATGAGCACGTCATGGTTGAAATTGGTCCAGGGCTTGCGGCACTGACAGAGCCAGTTGCCAGCGATATTGACAATCTTACGGTTGTCGAGCTTGATCGCGATTTAGTTGAGCGTCTAAAAAAACATCCCGTTTTAAAAGACAAACTCACTATTTTTCAAGGCGACGCATTACAATTTGATTTTAATCAAGTTTGCCAGCCTAATAAAAAAATGAAAGTGTTTGGTAATTTGCCATACAATATTTCAACGCCATTAATGTTCCATTTGTTCGAATTTGCAGAACACATTGAAACTATGCATTTTATGCTGCAAAAGGAAGTGGTATTACGTTTATCCGCTTCTCCTGGCACAAAAGCCTATGGCCGTTTAACCGTTATGGCACAATATAATTGTCAAGTTGTCCCTGTACTTGAAGTACCACCTCACTGCTTTACGCCGCCACCAAAAGTGGAGTCAGCAGTTGTACGTTTATTGCCTTATGCAATAAAGCCTTATCCTTGTAAAGATGTGAATGTACTTCGCCACTTGGTTACAACCGCTTTTAGCATGCGTCGTAAAACGCTGAGAAATAATCTGAAGCAATTAGTTACTGACGATGAGTTTGAACAATTAAATATTGATGCAACAAAACGCCCTGAGCAAATCAGCGTGCAACAATATGTGGAAATAGCCAACTTATTGTGCGATAAAAAAGGCTAAACTTTTTTAATTTCAAGCTGATAATTTTCAGTTGTTTCGAAATATAATGTACACATAAACCTAGGAAAAGAGGATGGCAGCATTGGAAGCATCTATCAAAATTAAAGTTCAAACTGAATATGTTGAACAGCAATCTGATCCGAAAGAAGATAAGTACTTATTTAGTTATACGGTAACAATCGAAAATCACGGTGATACGCCAGCAAAACTTAAAAGTCGGCACTGGGTTATCACTGATGCAAACGGTCTTAAAAATGAGGTTCAAGGGGAAGGCGTTGTCGGAGAAACACCGACCATTGAGCCTAAATCTAGCTACCAATACACCAGTGGCACCGTAATTGAAACACCTGTTGGTGTTATGGAAGGCTGTTACCAAATGCTAAACGAAGCAGGACAAAGCTTTAAAGCTATTATTCCGACCTTTCGTTTAGCGGTTCCTGGACTGCTGCACTAAAACATTCAATGAACTCAAGGTACTTTAATCGCACTATTTTGATAATGTTACCTTAAATTAAGCCATAGCTTGATTTAAGGTGTATCTTGGTTTTCTCACTTTTTACGCTTAACTACTTAACCAAATTCATATTAAGCAGTTTAAGTTCATAACAAATCGAAATCACATGGCGCATTATTTTGTAGGTGACGTTCAAGGCTGTTTTGCAGAGCTAATTTGCTTGATGGAAAAAGTGGATTTTAATCCATCAAGAGATGAACTTTGGTCTGTTGGCGATCTGGTTGCAAGAGGCCCTGATTCTTTAAAAGTAATTGAGTTATTCTGTCAACTTGGGAATTCAGCTAAGGCTGTACTTGGCAACCATGATCTGCACTTACTGTCGTTATTGTCAGGCTTAAAACAAGCAAAACCTGCAGATAAACTGCAGTCATTAATTTTATCGGCCAAAGTGCCTGAGTTTATTGATTTCATTCGTCACCAACCACTAATGAGAGAGTTACCTGAACATCAGCTTGTAATGTCTCACGCTGGCGTGCCTCCGCAGTGGACGCTTGAAGATTTAAGAAGCGGCTCCGAGCTAGTAAGCAAAGCGTTATTACGCCCCGACTATTTGCAATCACTTATCAGCAAAATGTACAGCCCTAAACCAGAACTGTGGAATGACAATTTACAAGGAATTGATCGTCTAAGGTATTGCATCAATGCATTAACACGAATGCGTTATCTGCACAGTGATGGTTCGTTAGATTTTGATTCCAAAATGCCAGAAAGTGAAAACACCAACGAGGATCTTAAACCTTGGTTTAAGTTCTCATCAAAGCTTCCTAATGGCACTAAAATCGTTTTTGGGCACTGGGCAGCGATAATGGGTATAACCAACCATAAAGACCGTTTGGCGCTTGATACAGGCTGCTGCTGGAATGAATATATGACGCTATGGCATTTAGAAACTGATGAAAAAATCATTCAGCCATGTTTAAGCTAAATAAAGCGTCTGATAGCAACAACCGTATTGGTTGTCTTAGGCTTGTCTCGTTGCCTCGACAAATCGAAATTGCAATCCTTTTTCGCTCGTCTGTAAGGAACCAATATCAAGTTTCCAATTACCATCATTCCATTCGGGAAACCAAGTATCACCCTCAACAGTTAAATCAATTTCAGTAAGATATAGCTTTTGCGCTTTTGAAAGGGTCTCTAGATAAAGCTGACCACCGCCAATGACCATTATCTCTAGACATTGGGGGTTTTGTTGCAACACAAGTTTTATAGCATCATCAAATGATTGAACACAGCTTATGCCGTCATGTTGATAATCAGCATTACGAGTAATAACAATATTGTGACGTCCCGGTAGCGACCGGCCAATGGCTTCAAAGGTTTTACGACCCATGACCACAGGCTTACCAAGCGTCATCGCTTTAAAATGTTTTAGATCTTCAGGTAAATACCACGGCATTTCATTATTCTTACCAATAACGCGATTATTTGCCATAGCAGCTATCATGGATATTTGCATAAGTACCCTTAAACTTAACATATAAAAAAGGGTGTAATATCCAATAACTGGAAATACACCCTATGATAAAAACAGCACAAATTAACGCTTATAAATCACTTCAATATCATAATCATCTTCGTCAAAGTCGTCATCAAATTCATCATCGTATTCTTCATTAACTGCATCGATGTTAGCTTGATGATAATTATCCCATTTAAATTCAACGCTATCATCTGCAGGCGATGGCACTTCTTCAGGTGGAAGACTCTTAATAAAATCAAGCAATTTGACACTTAACTCTTCAGTTCCATCTTTACTGTATGCAGAGATAGTATAGACATCACCAGTCCAGGCTAATTCAGATACAATATGATCTATTTTAGCTTGCAGCTCTTCCTCAAGTAATAGATCTTTTTTGTTGAATACCAGCCAACGTGGCTTTGATGCAAGCTTAGGAGAATATTTTTCTAATTCGCCTACAATAGCTTTTGCTGATTCAACAGGATCTGAGCCATCAATCGGCTCAATATCAATAATATGGAGTAATACTCGGCAACGTTCCAAATGTTTTAAGAATCGTATACCAAGACCCGCACCATCAGCTGCACCTTCAATCAAACCTGGAATATCAGCAATGACAAAGCTTTGCCCAGGACGAGGGTTCACCACGCCAAGATTTGGAACCAAAGTAGTAAAAGGATAGTCAGCTACTTTTGGTTTTGCTCTTGATACCGCACGAATGAAAGTAGATTTACCCGCATTTGGCATACCTAACAAACCAACATCGGCTAGCAACATCAGTTCAAGTTTTAGGCTGCGAACTTCACCAGGTGTGCCTAGCGTTTTTTGCCTTGGCGCGCGGTTTGTACTGCTTTTAAAACGCGTATTACCTAAACCGTGAAAACCACCTTTAGCAACCAGTAACTTTTGCCCATGGCAAGTTAGATCACCTAAATTTTCTTCCGTTTCTTGATCAATCGCTCTGGTACCGACAGGTACTTTAAGAATTAAATCTTTGCCGCCTCTACCTGTACAATCACAACTGCGACCATTGACTCCGCGTTCAGCCATATGAAAACGAACAAAACGAAAATCAATTAATGTATTTAAGTTTTCATCCGCTTCAAGGTAAACATGACCACCATCACCACCGTCACCACCATCAGGGCCACCGTCTGGGACATATTTTTCACGACGAAAACTCACGCAGCCGCTTCCACCGTCACCGGCTTCAACTCTAATCACTGCTTCATCGACAAACTTCATATTCTCTCCCGGTGCCTCAAAGTGGTTAAATTATACCCTTAATTTGCAAGCACACAAAATTTTCGCAAAAACAAAAAGCCCTACCAATGGCAGGGCTTTTATTATCAAAGATTTAAATGAAGTTTTACTCTTCGATGCTAATAAATTTACGATTATTAGGACCTTTAACTTCAAATTTAACTTTTCCGTCAGACAATGCGAATAGAGTATGATCACGACCAATACCCACATTCACACCAGCGTGGAATTTAGTACCACGTTGACGAACGATAATATTACCAGCTAGAACTGATTCACCACCAAAACGCTTAACACCAAGACGTTTACTTTCTGAATCGCGGCCGTTACGAGTAGAACCGCCAGCTTTTTTATGTGCCATGAGTTAGACTCCTAAATTAAGCGTTAATCGCTGTGATTTTAACTTCAGTGAACCACTGACGGTGGCCCATTTTCTTCTCGTGATGCTTACGACGATTGAATTTTTGAATTATTACTTTTTCGCCGCGACCATGACTGATTACTTCAGCCACAACCTTTCCACCTTCAACTAAAGGTGCACCGATTTTTACTGTCTCACCATCAGCGATCAATAAAACTTGATCAAATTCAACAGTCTCACCAGTGGCAACTTCGATTTTTTCTAAACGCAAGGTATGGCCTGCGGCAACACGATGCTGCTTACCACCACTTTGAAAAACAGCGTACATAGCTATTTTACTCCGATATTCGTAACATTCCGACTCGCATAAAGGGAGCTCCGGATGCTATAAAAACTTTATTGACAATGGGCGCGGAGTTTACGCTAAGAATTGATAACGAGCAAGTTATATTTCTTATCAGCACTAAACTAAACATCAAAAAAACAGCAAGAATTAACATAAATTCTATGAATAGTGCCTTATCTAAATAATTTAGGTAAAATAATCGCAAAAGCTAACGGGTAAGCTTCAAAAAGTCGTTACATGAGAAAATATAAGCACTCTTTCTGAGGTGTAAATAAATAAAACACCACAAGAATATTTTCGCATTAAAATTTAGGCGTCATTTTTAACGCTTAGCGTTTACGAAAAGTCTTATACTCAAAATTAATTGGTGGTTCGTTTTATAAATCATAACCGCAAATAACGCACGACCAAGTACCTTAAAGTTTCCTTGATAATTACGAACTTAGCATTAACTCAGGATGAATTTTTTCACCCTAAAAATCAGAGTCTTTCTATGGATTTAGATGCCATCCGTCAGCTGTCACTTTCAGATATGCAGTCGGTTAATAAACTGATATATAAACAGCTTGAATCAGATGTAGCTTTAATCAATCAGTTAGGATTTTACATTATAAATAGTGGTGGTAAACGCTTGCGTCCGCTGCTTTCCGTTCTCGCCGCTCGCGCAGTAGATTATCAAGGGGAAGAGCACATTAAACTCGCGGCTATCGTCGAGTTTATTCACACGGCATCGCTATTACATGATGATGTCGTCGATGAATCAACATTACGCCGTGGCAGAGAAACGGCCAATGAATTGTTTGGCAACAGTGCTAGCGTATTAGTGGGTGATTTTCTCTACACTCGCTCTTTTCAGATGATGACCGAACTGGAAAGTTTAAAGATTTTAAAAATTCTAGCTGATACCACCAATGTGTTGGCTGAAGGTGAAGTTTTGCAGTTGGTAAATTGTAATGATCCCAGCACCAGCGAAGAAAATTATATGCGTGTCATTTATTGCAAAACAGCCAAATTATTTGAGGCTGCAACACGTCTTGCCGCTGTAATCGCAAAAAGCGACACAAATATAGAAAATTCCTTAGCGGATTATGGTAAATATTTAGGAACCGCATTTCAGTTAACCGATGATCTGCTTGATTACATAGCAAAACCCGATGAATTAGGCAAAAATATTGGTGATGATTTAACCGAAGGCAAACCAACATTACCGTTAATTTATGCTCTTTTACACGGTAATGAAAGTGAAAAAATCTTGATTCAGAGTGCCATTGAGAATTCTGACGGTAGCAGCAATATCGATAAGATAGTCTCAGCGCTTAATCGAAGCGGCGCATTAGATTACACCAAAAAACGCGCTGAAGAAGAAGCCGATAAGGCCATTTTAGCCTTAGCACCTCTTCCTGATAGTGAGTTTAAAACCGCGTTAATTTCACTGGCTCATATTGCCGTTGATCGAAATAATTAAAGTAGAATTTACAATAACATATGAGTAACTTATTCGAACTTTTCAGCGGCTAAGTTACTCTAATTTCAAAAGGTTAGAAGACTAAACTTGCCAGTTGATTTCACTCTGTCCCATTTGATTTAATAATCTATTCACTTCTGAAAAATGACTACAACCGAAAAAGCCTCGATATGCAGACAATGGCGAAGGATGCGGTCCTTTTAATAAAATGTGGTTTTGATTCTTAATGACAGCCGCTTTCTTTGCAGCATGACTTCCCCAAAGCACAAAAATAATGGGTTTATCGCTTTGATTAAGCAGTTCTAGCACATGGGTCGTAAATATTTCCCAACCTGCTTTTGCGTGAGAATGTGCTTTCCCTTGTTCCACTGTTAACACAGTGTTTAGCATCAAAATGCCCTGCTGCGCCCAATTCACTAAATAACCATGATTTGGAATTTGAAAACCTTCAATATCAGTACTGAGCTCTTTGTAGATATTAACTAATGAAGGTGGAATTTTTATTTGAGGTTTTACTGAAAAACACAGTCCATGGGCTTGCCCTAACCCATGATAAGGATCTTGCCCAAGCAGTACGACGCGAACTTGCTCAAGCGGCGTTAATTCAAAAGCCGAATACACTTCGTTTTGAGGAGGAAAAATGTGCTTATCACATCGTCTTTCTGTTTCTAAAAATCCTGTTAATTCTTTGAAATAATCGAGTCTTTGTTGTTCAATAATGAAATTTTTCCAACATGGGTAGTCCATTAATATCTACCTCTATATGAATTTTTATTCATAAAAAAATAACCCTATGAATTTAATTAAAAAAGAATCAATCTGTAAAAAGCTACGCTTTAAGATAGTAACTACTCACTTCCCACCCATCCCAATGATTGTAAAATAAGCAGAAAGATTAACATCCATCTCAGGGTCTAGATAAATAATTAATCAGATCTATTATAGCGTCAAAAATTTGACATTCACTCATATCTTACACCAGAGCTAGGGTTATCATTCAAATGATAAGTTCAGATACTCACAGTTTACATTATAGAAAAGGTTTTACCCTCGTTGAGCTGGTTACTGTGATAGTGATCATCGGTATTTTGGCTGTCGTTGCTGCGCCTAAATTTCTAAATATGCAAGAAGACGCACAAGCTGCGGCAGTAAAAGGCACTGCCGCAGCCTTTAAATCGGCTGTTAATATGGCACACATGCATTGGGAATTAAAACACGG
>SAMEA5043655__coassemble_190_pt1 | contig 12550 bp, 7 predicted proteins | sample SAMEA5043655__metabat2_high_PE_003 | metagenome-assembled genome bin SAMEA5043655 (sample SAMEA5043655) | Gadus morhua
GGGACGCCAGTACGTGAGTCTTCTTTTTGAACGCCACCTAATCGAGAACCCGATTTTTTGTTGATATGATTGCTGCTAACTAAAACTTATCAATCAATTTAAAGTTCTTTTCTCTATCTTAAATTTTGTATAGCGCACTGCATCAGATGCTATTAAAACCAATCTATCAACAATCAAGTCCTCTCACCAACACTCTTGAATCAAAAGTGATTAAATATTCATTTTAGAGTAGATAAGAAATTTTTTCCTATGGCTTATAATAGTCTGTATTCTGTTCTAACTAGTTTCTGCCCCATTCCTACTTAGAGTAGTTGCTCTTCACGACACAAGAATTTTAAGAATGACCAACTTTTTCTAATGTTAGGAGCTTCCTAACTCATGTCGGTTATCAAGTATGAAAAAATAACTTACGTGTTGAAAAGCAATCACCAATACAAACTTTTAATTTCAATCGTTTAGAAAATTTAATATGCTCACTATTTCTAAGCGATAAGTGTTATATTAACATGCAATAAAGTATTGTGGCCACAGTGAGCATCCTATGCTGCAAAGCATCAATGATTTGAGCATCAAGCACCTTTTAGTAGGGATAAATAACGTCGGTTCGGTTCATCTAATCGATATTCCATCGAAGAAAGCGCGGAATTATTTGAGAGGTACAGATCCCTCAAGCTTTAAGCAAACTCGTCGAGCTTTGGAGAAGATCAAACACAGTTGCACCAACTCCGAGTTCAAAAAGTCTATTTTGTTTGTTAGATCCAGTTCCATTTTTGATGGGACAGAAATTGGTCAGCTGCTTTCAGATCGGTGCCCTAACGAGTCGAATAAATTAATTGTAAAATATTCGCTATCTGAGATTGTGACATACATTAACAAGTATGCTTTCGAACTAGAAGAGCTGGTTGACTGTGCTGTGAAGATATTGGAATCGCTAAATGTAGGAGATATTAATACGGCTTTAGACTATTGCAGCGATTTAGCTGAGATGAAGGGGGCATCCGTATTTTTAATTCGACAGTTATCTTACATTACAAATAGATATCAACTTTTAGAGCTAGACGATAACGAGATTCTCAGAAAAATTGATCACATGAAGCAACGGATAAGCGTATCACGTTGCCCATTCATTGATGGCGCTGTTACTCAATTGAGTAACCTAAGAACTTCTTATATTGCGACATCGAAAAGAATTTATGAGATTGATGAATTATTCAATGGCATACACATAGCTAAATCTTTTATCAATCCTATCCCAAATGAAAAATCTGAGTTTGAAGCAGTTTTAAGTGATTACTTCTCATTCTCTCTCTTTGATTCTTACCTCTATTTGATGAAATTGCTTAAGTTTGACCTTTCGTTTATTCCTCCGACGACTGTGGAACGAAGTTTAGAGGAAGCATATGAAAGAATTTCTGGTATTCAATTTAACCCAGAAGGGATGTACAAAAAAATAGATGAAGATGTAGGTTACTATTTTCTAAGGGAGAGTTTTCTATTTTCTGAACAACCAAATGCTCTACAGTTCCAAATAGTTCATGGCTATTATTACGTGAATGCACTGAGTTCAAAGCGCACTAATCGAATAGTAACACCTATTGTTGAAGAGTATTTTTCAGATATCAGCGAGCTAGAGCATCTGAATCACACTACTTACACTGTGCATGAAATCAGAAGTGATAAGTACAATGCTTTTACTTGTGGGGTGTTAGAAAACTCAACTGCACTTGTACATCTATTAGGCCGAAAACAGGGTCAGCTGTCACCTAATGAGCAAGACCTGTTTGTGGAGTTAATGTCATATACGCGCGAGATTGGTGAAATATGTCCTAAGGAATATTTAGCATCAATAGCATCTTCAGCTAAATGTCAGCGACTTAAATTGGTAGTTAATTGTTTAATCACTCTGAATCATAAATCTCAGCTGTCAGAACATCAACTTCGGTCGGTAATTCAAGATTACTGTATACAACAGTTCAATGGTAATTTTAACGCCCTAGTCCAGTATTTATATAGTATTTCCCCTGCGGTAGCAGAACACCTACTCTTGACCTGTGATGAAACATTTCTAGCAACACTTTTTAGGATAGTAGATCGCCCTGTGGATGCGATACAGGTTCGCGCTGATATGCTCAACTGGTACGGTAAAATGAGTGGTGAAGAACGCTATCTAGACCGGGCCAAAACATTAAAAATCGATATTCAAATTAACAAAGAAAAGGGAACTATTGATGACTCCCGTATTTATGTAGACCCATTTAAATACACACAATGGTTTGAGGACCAAATGGTTGGTAAGCTAACCATGGCTCTTGATAACGTGATGATTAGTGAACATCCTGTTGTAAATCTTAATTGGAAAAATACTGGTGTAGGCAGCACAGATGAGGTGATTAATTTATTGTTGGCATGCTACAAAGAGTTTTGCGACAACCGTTCGTTTGGCATAGCTTCATATCTTGGAAGACGGATAAGACACGGCACCTTCGAAGGCACTGCTAGTACAGAATTACGAGCACTATCTTCTAATGAAGAATACGCACACTTATTCGATGATAAGGAGTTTAGTTCTAGGTTTGGCGAATGGATGAGACGCTACGAAGAAATGATAGATGCTCTGAAAAACAACGTCTTGCAGATCAAGAGTAAACGTAAACCTGAAGGGTGTTTTTCTACAGATATTGATTCTTCAGCTAAAAATGTCGTTGCTGATCAACTGATATACGAAATCCTTCGAGTATATTCTAAGAGAACCGGTGTCGTTAGATTACCGAGCTTAATTATTGATTACTGCTGGAGACTCGCCGAGTATGACCTTGTTACAACTAAGAAGTTACTTAGTGAGAGAAAATCTTCACATGGTGTGTTTTCTTACAGTCCCAAATATGGCTCATCAACACATAAGAGACAATACTCGAAATTTTCTCAAGAAGTTAATTCCCTTACCAGTCAGAAATTTGGCTTGATGGCATCTTGGTTTAACAAACCGACTTATGCATCGCCAAGTACCGATATTTATTTATTGTTTAACGCAGTAATATCAGAAGTAAAAGACAACTTCCCAGAATTTGAGCCTAGAATAGACTCAGGAGATAAAATCTTCACTATAAATGGTGGCACGTACTATGTTATCTATGATGCTTTATTTGTACTAATCCATAATGCTGCTAAGCATGGCAAACCTGACGGTGGAATGCATTTTAAAGTATCCATACTTGAAGAAAGAACAAATGCGATTCGAATCGAGTTATATACAGAACTCGATAGCTATGAAGCAGTAAAAAAAGCACTAGACAACATAGCAGAAGCTCAGTTTTTAGCTAACGGTGACGCCGACGACTATGAGAGTAAAAGCGGGATTCGAAAACTTAAAAAACTAGAGAATGAAGGAAGTATAAGCGAGCTAAGTTTTTACCCTAGTAAAGAAGGAAATATGCTCTGTTTTGAATTCCATTTTGAACTTGATAGTAGAGGTAAGTACGATGATATTGATAGTTGAAGATGATGCGCATAAATCGTCACAGATCATGGAAGTTTTTAACTCTGTATTAGGTAACAACACAGAAGTAACACTAGTTGATAATGTCATGGATGCCGTCAGGTTTCTTATTGATCATATTCCAGAAAAAATCATTCTGGATATGTCTTTACCTAGCCATAAAGCTCTACCGGGGCAAGGCACTCCTGTTCCTCTTCCTACTGGTGGTATCGAGGTTTTGTTTGAACTAAAAATGAAAAATTTGATGGACTTACCAGTTTTGATTCTCACTCAATACCCTGAAATCGAGATTGAACAAGACCTAATACCTGTTCAAGAGTCTGCCGCAACCTTTAAAGAAGAATACGGGTTCATGGCGATTGAAGCCTGTTACTACGACCACAGCAATAATGAACCGTGGAAGAAAAAAACAATGGAATTCTTAAAGTAAAATGAAAATACTAATTATTGAAGATAACCCAAGTAAGAAAGAATCTATTGAAGGAGCTATAAAGGCTTCTTTGCAAAACCTAGCAAATCACTATGTTATTGATTGGGCTGAAGATTTAACTAGTGCTAGACGTTACCTTTATACGGGGCAATTTGACCTTGTTATATTTGATATGTATCTCCCTGATATAAAAGAGCATGGTCACGAAAGAGATTGCTCTTCAGAGCTTATTTCTGAATTTTCTCACAGCAAAAATTACCAATCTGAAGCAATAGCTTTGACCCAATTTGAAATCAATGAGATAGAAAACATACAGCTTTTCAATAAAGCAGGTATAACACTAGTCAGTTATGACGAGTCTAATGGCTGGAAAACTGCCCTAGAATTAAAATTAAGTAGAGTCGCTCAGAAAGTTAAATGTGACTTTTTGATTTTTTGTGCACTGGCTAAAGAACGCTCTGCTTTTTCAGACACAATCGCTACCCTTGGAGAGTCTCAAAATATTTCAGGGATGGATTGCCAAGAAATTCAAATCGGTGATAAGCATGGTTTAATCATAAAGCCAAATGAAATGGGTTTGGTTAGTATGGCTATCGTTTCCTCTAAAGCCATTGAGTTATTTCAACCAAAAATTGTGGCAATGAGTGGTATTTGTGCCGGAGTTTCAGGAGAGTCAAACTATCTAGACATAATTGTAGGAAAAATATGCTGGGAATATCAAACAGGTAAATGGAAAGATGGTGAATTTAAACAAGAGCCCATGCAAGCCTCTATAGACTCTAATCTTAAAGTCGACCTTGAGCAATCTAAAAATGATAGCTCTCTCATCAACGAAGTACGTAAAAACCTTTATGCTACGGAACTAGGTAACATGAATATTCATGTTGCTCCTATCTCATCTGGTTCTGCTGTCATAGCCGATGCTTCAATGATGGAGAGAATAGGAACTCAACACCGTAAAATGGCGGGACTCGAAATGGAGATGTATGCTCTTTACGAAGCTGCTTCTCAATCATTGTGCAAACCATTATACTTCGGAGCGAAGACGGTTGTCGATTTAGCCGATAGCACTAAAGCAGATGATTTTCACGATATTGGTTGCCTAACCTCTGCACGGTACGTAGCTATTATGCTCCAAAAGCAACTTGAGAGATTATGGGGAGCATGAAATCTATATTTATATAGATTTGATAACTAATAGAAGAAGCTCTCATTAGACCAAATTTATCTGACGGCCTCACCAGTATAACTCAGCGGCTGTCAGATTAAATATAGTGTAAATTTTTTCTACCCCAATTCTTTTTGTATTGGATTAATGAATTTAGCTACTCATTCAGAGGCCTCGCAATACTTTAGATAATCAGTTAAATGCTAAATTAGCAAAATCACTGACACGTTTCTGTCCATAAATGAGCCATAACACAAATTTCGTATCATAACCAGTCTTTTAAGTTAACCAATATCGAAATCAAAATGTTAGATGTGTATTGATTAAAGGTAAGTGGCAGCTATAATAAAAATGTCGAGTAAGATCATAGAAGCCCCTTTCATCGTATTCAAAGATGATAGGGGCTTTTTGAACGCTTCAATTTACTTCAATACTTTCATTAATGTCTTTCTTAAAGGCTGTCATAATCGATTTTATATTCTGAATCGCTTGTACAGGCGTTATTTCTTTACGTTCTATTTGCGCCTCAATACACTCTATTTCTCGTTCCATGTTCTCTACCGTAGTCTTGAGTGAGGCTGCATTGTAAACCTTGGTATAGCCATGCAGAGACTCCCAAGCAAGGTCAAGGTACGTATCTAGTGAGCTAATCAGGGTATGACCTGAAAATTGCTGTAGCTCTTTCTTGAACTGCATGGTGTGAAGTACGTTCTTTCTAAAATCGTCTTTGCTGTTAATTTCATTTGACGCAAGAATACGATCTATCATCCAGTTAGTTAAACGCGCATGTCGCCATAAGTGCGGTGAGACTTGACCTGTAATCCCTAGTTCGTCAGCCCATTGTTTGATGTATTTTGTCCAAGATTTAGCGTTCAGGGGTTCACCGTTAGTTAAGGAAATAAAGAGATAGTCGTGCTTAACGCCAAACTTCTTCATCACCCGTCTTCTCACATCGGCATAGTTAGCTATCTGTTCTAAAAATGTGTAATCGACGGGTAAGTAACGATGACTATCTTCATCATTACGCTTCTTGCTGGTTTCTATTCTGAGCGTTCCCGTATCTCTCGCTGTAAGATAATCGCTATACCTCAGCGAATGTAACTCACTAACACGACCACCAAGCATTTCCATTGACACATAGATGGCTTTATCGCGTATTCGCTTATCGTATTGCTCTCGTTTTGCCAGTCGTTTGGCTTTGGGGTCTGTGAAAAAAGATAGGTCTTTTTTCTGAGTGTTGATGTATTGCCAAATTTTAAGCGCGTCTTCTTTGCTAACAGGATGGCGACTTTTTACAGCCCCTTTTTTTGGCAATGAAGTATGCGTGATGGTGATGACTTCTTTTTTATCTTTTCGTCCCTCAATTGAAATTGAGTGCCTTTTCTCTAGTACGGTAATGGCATTGACTTCATCTTGTCCGATGAAGTGCGTTAAGTCATAGAATGACTGAACAAATTGAAGAAACTGAATGCACGTTTCACCGATTTTGGCGACCTCAGTTGATGATCGTTTAGGCTCACCATTGGGCTTAACTTCCAATGTTAGATTCTGAATAAAAAGCGTAAATGAACTGTCTGTCAGTTGACTAAATCGGCTCAACATTGGCTGCGTTTCGATAAATCGAATTAAATGGACGATTTTAGCTGCATACGTTCTAATGCTGGTTGCTTTAAGGTGCTTCTGAACGACTAAATGATGCATATAAGCATTGGCTTCTATGCATGGTTTATAGTTGGAATAACTTAGGAATGGCACATCAATAGGGTTTATCTTCCTAGCGTGACTCGGTACACCTATATGTAGCCAAAACTCAATATCCTTTAGCGTGTTAGTTATCATATCTCACCATCAAAATATAAATCGCTCACGTTTTGGATTTGGTGGTTAGCATCCAGATAGACTTCCCAACGCGCTTCCTCTGTGCCTTTGTGTGATGCTAATGTTTTCATTTTTGAACGGGCTTCGCGCAGCAAGGCAGTCAGCAACATATTTTCTCGCTGTAACGCTGCAATTTCCTTTTTTTGCTCAGCAATACGGTTCTTTTGTCCAGCTTGTGTGTTTAAGCTACCTTTGCGTGACTTTTTGCCCTTAATTTCAAACTCAAGCGCGTTTACAGCGTTTTTTCTTAGCGCATCGATTGCATCAAAACCTCCACGAATTACCTCGTCAGCATTGGTTTTAAAGGTATTTAAGCTGCATGGTTCAATATTACGTTCACTGCACTCAAATTTTGCCAGTCCACCTTGCGACTTCAATTGCTTGACTAAAGCGATATCTTCTTGGAACGTTTTCGGGGAGCGAATGATTTCCTGTAGAAAGTCCCGTGTTTTTATGACGTTGAGTTGGTTTTTCTCTTGATTCATTATTCAGCCTCTAACTCATTAATTTTTAATATAAGGTTGAAAGTTTTGATGTCTTCTCCGTTTTCATCTTTGATTGTAAAAAACTCTGGCTTTAGGCTGATAATATCGCTTTCGAGTAACATTAATACTTCGTTCTCAAGGTCTTGCTCGGCTTGAAGTTGTGATATGTGGGGGGTTGTGCGGTGTTCACTTTCATCGCCATAATCATAGATAGCATCATCCAACGTGCGAATATGCAGTGCTTTGTTAGCATTACCTGTCAGTCGTTTAGCGAGAATTTTACGTAAATGTTCGACTTCATCAAGGTTGTTAATCTGTGATTTATCACTGATAACACTTTGTACGATAACACTCGCTTTGGCACTGTTAAGTACGCCTCCTGTATCTGACGCGGTAATGTAATTGTGCAAGTGCTCTAAATCGGAATGAGCAAGCATCCAGCGCAGTGCTTCCATGTTTTCATAGTTTTTTGACCAGAAGAACACCAAAGCAAAGAAGCGTCTTAACTGGTGCTGTCTCACGTAGTGACGACGATACTCACCATTATCCATTTCCACGATTGCGGTTTCAAAGTAATCACACAGCGCATCAAATGCACTATTAAACTGATTACCATCACGCTTTTTCAGTTGAAAGGTTTGCGGGTCAATGAGATTAAATAAAGCGAGAGCGTTTTTTGTCGCGATACCGCGCTCAATCGCTTGTTGATTAAACTGTTCAAGCTGGTACACAAATCGGGCAACAGATAAAGATATCGGTCTATCGATGGTTATGTTTTCCCCTTTTCCCCCTGTTTTCTTGGCTTTAAAGCGTAAGTGCCAGTTATCATTGTCTTCAATATAAGGGCTGGCATCCGTTGTGCGTTGCCCCTCCTTGTTATTAAAAACAAGGTTGCCGAAAGGTTTCAGTTGAACCATTTCATCTTGTCGTCTTGCCATGGTTGTGCCAACCACTAATTGAATTGCGCCCTGTAGTACCGTGAAAATCTCAAGCATGGATTCGTTATGACGAATACGAGTATGACGATTTTCAGCACTTGCAGGTAGTCCCTCAAATTGTGTTATGCCTTTTTGCTTAAAATCAGGGTGGATTACATCGAGCGAGTCAAATTTAACAAAGTGTTCGCGTTCAGTGGTTGGTATATCTCGGTGAAGCGCCCCATTAAATGCCTTTACATTAGGGTAAGGACGGTGTGGGTTGGAATACGATACAGTTGATTTTGTGTGGGCTTCTGCCAGTACATCGAGTAGGTTATCGAAAAAATTCACGCTTTTTTTATCTGGCGCAGGGCAGAAATTTGCCAATAGTTCATAGCTGTTTCTAAATAAATCAAACACAAACTCAGGCGGTAAGGTGCGGGTACGTCCTTGCTTGCGCAGTGTCGTTAAGCTTTGTACCGCATCAACGGATACTTCGCTGGTCACAGGGGAAAATGTGCTGACATCGTGTTTATCGATATTGGTGTTTATCAGTTGAATAGCATGACGCCACCCACGAAGCTGCCGTGCTGTACCTCCTCCCTTATCTTGATTTGGGACGGCTTCATACTCAGTCTTAATTGGGGTGGGCTTTAATGCCAGCTCAGGAAAATAGGAGAGATTAATTCCATCGGTCAGGATTTTTCCCTCAAAAACTATTGCCGTGAGAATGGTATTATTGCCGTGAGGTTTACCATGACCAAATTTGTCGAATCTGTAATCAGCATAATATCGGTGCTGATACAGCCAACAACAGGCTTTGACTCTATCGTTAAGGTTGAGAATGTTTTCATCGCTGGCAATGTCACGGGTCACATAAGGGTATTTTGCTTTAAATGCGTTGAGTTCCTCTGTGGAAACGTCAACGTTATCCAGTAACGCCTTAATGCGCTCATGGGTTTGGTACAAATCGGTTCTAATTGAGCCTGAATGTTCTGCGATGGTTAATAGCACGTTGAGCCAAAATGCATCGGTGACTTTCTCTAAATGATATTGAGATAACTTTAACGCCTGACCATTAAGTAAAATGGTATTAATGAGCGTCAAAATATAACCATATTTTATTGAAGCGCTTTTTGAACTGATTAACTTACCGCCATTCTCTAACGGGTTATCACACGCGATGAGCCAGTATTTAAACGCATTAAGCAAGGGTTGGTGTTTCTCACTGGTTAGCGGCTCACCATCATCTAAAGTGATGTCGCACCAGCGGATTTCTTTGGCGCTTTTTTGGTGCTTCAAATGTATTTTTGAAATGTCGTCATGAAAATCCGATAACCACCATTCGGGCAACGAGTCTGATTGCGATGGAATGCCCGTGTGAATCTCTGTCAGTAAACCAAGGACGCGAAAATCATCCGTTGCAACGGCATAATTGGTTAACTGAGAAAGTGTGTCTACGTGCATCCCGTTAAGTTTTTCGGGGTTGTTCACGATATCATTGGTCAATTCTTCAAGATAAGCGAGATTATCTACAGCGGTTAGCATGAAAGCACTCCCTCGATGATGGTGTGGTCTAGAGGTGAATTTTTCGCCTCTTCGTACATGTCCAAGATGTCGTCATTATCAAAGTCAGCCATTTCAATGCATTTAAAGAGATAGGTTGCGGATTGATACCAATGTTGGACTAACGCATTAAAACGTGATGCATCATTGTCGTTATCAATGATTGTTTTAATGCTCATCAATAACTGAAGAAGTGGCACGGTGACAGTCAACACCACGCTATCGAAAATACTTTGTTCAGCTTGTTGTGAGGCGGCTTTATCAAACGTGGCTGCGTTTAAATCAGGGAGGTCATTTAAGCCATGATTTTCCAAAAATTCCTCTAGTTCTTCGTAGCTCATATTGACAGAATCCAGCAAATAAGGGGATTTTTTCATTGCCTCAAAAATGATCGCTTTTTGGAACTGCCTGATAACACGCTCGGTAAAGAAGTCCATTAACGGTTTCGGTAAGTAGGTATCAAGTAATTTTTGGACTACTTCTTTATGACCAAGCGCGTCAGCCACGGCACTTTGTGAGCGCGTTTCGAGATAGATTTGCAGTCCACGATGACGACGAATTGCCCTATGAGTGGTGATGCTGGCGATGATATCGAGTTCTTGTGCTGATAGATCATATTCGAGTGGCAAGGCTGTGCTGTCATTCAGTCGTTTACTAACAAATTGTAAGGGTTTTTTGTATAATTGATTCACTTCACTTGGCTTCATAGCCTTTTTTAATGTGCATGTTAATAACAAAAATTTCCAATTATGATCACCAATCGCTTTTAAATGCTCTCTGGCTATTTGCGTGTGTTGAACGATAAAGTCCACGATGGATTTAGAGAACTCATTGAGTATGACATCCTGTTGCGCTAAATTTCGCCCTCTACGCGCTTTCTCACTGGTTAAGATAAACAGCTCACCGACTTGGATATAACCTGTTAACTTGCCATTTTCATTGAACAATTGCAGCTTTTGCAACCACGACGGGGTAATTTTTGGATGCTCAATGACAAGCAAAGCAGTTAAAGTAAACAGCGTTTCATTCGTTGGTAGGTTTAGCTCTTCGAGTAATGGTTCAAATTTCCCTGCAAAACCTAGAAACTGTTGGTAGTCACCCTTATAGCCATTAATGTTATAGTGATAAAACGTGGCAATGGTGTTATCTAAGTGGTGTTCGCCAATAGGATAAGCTTGACTTTTATTGTTGCCTTTGCGACAACCAGTATTCCCCTCAATGGGCTTCACTATGCCTTTTTGGATAAAGCGTTTATTTCGCTCTTGACGCTGTTGTAATTGATTAAAATGCGTGGTGAGTACCGTTTTCAATATATTCATGTCTCGTTCAATACGAGTTTCTATCACCGCAATGGCTTGCTCATCTTTGATGTGCAGAGGGATATCAGCAAACCATCGCATTTTCTCTAGCTCACTGGGTTTACCGCCTGATGAAAAACTGGGTGTATTTTTAACGCTTAATATAGTCGGTGCTATAAACGCTTTTAGTGGGGCAGGATAAAGCTTTGTGTTGATAAATACAGAGGTGTAAATATCAAGTGACTCATTAAATTTTCCCGTAAAGTTTACTGGGTTATTGCCCTTAACCAGACATTCAGAAAATTGTAATTGGTACGCTTTATAGAACGTCGATTGAACATACTTTTCACTGAGTAATAATTCAAAGCTTTCCACCGTTGCCTTTCTATCAAGCGAAGAGGTGGTTTTAAGTAAAGGCATAAATCTATCGAGATGAGATTTTAGAGTGCTTGTTTTTTGGGTTAATGCATACCGCTTGAGGGCATCGTGAATTTTGTCGGTAAAAGCTTGTCCATATTTCACATAAAGAAAATCAAGATCAACAATAACTGCTTTACGCTCTTGTGATGTTACCGACCAGCCATTGAGATACGTGAGTTTTTCTTCATTACGTTCAAGGGATTGATAGCTTTCAATGCAGTGCTGTACGTAATCGTTTATCTTTTTTTTACCAAAAGATTGGGGCGCGATATGAATATGATTTGATTTCGCAAGGTCGCACATCATACGGTGAAGAGCTAACGCAAAAAGTTTTTTAGTAACGAGAGGGTTATCCGATTCACAATAAATAAAACCAATAAGCAAATCTGTGTGAGCTTTAAACGTATTTTCATCATTAAGGATCTCAATACTGCTAAAGTTTAGCTTGTCCTGAGAGAAAATAAAAGCTGCATAAATATTCAAGTGTCTTAAATATTCAGAGCTATCCCGTTTTGGGTCGCGCCTCTCTAAATAGTTCAATAATTGTGTGTGAAGTGGCTTAGATAAGGCTTGAGATAAAAGCGACAACTGTTTCAGAATTGTTGTATTCACGTATATTCCCTCTGGAAAAAAGGATTAACAATACCTTAACAATCTATCAAAATGTTGTCAAAAAAAGTTGTCAGTTATATTTAAGTTAAAATATTGAAGTTATAATAATTTTATAATTAATGATAAGAAATTCGATTCAAGAGAACTGCGCGACTGACTTTCCAACCTTTGACGGCTTTATTGATCCAGCCTAGCTCATCAAGGATTTGGTTTATCTTTTGAGAGGATAATTTAAAATGGACACTTATTTGGGTTGCTGATAATTTTTTCCCATCAAACG
>SAMEA5043655__coassemble_193_pt1 | contig 12387 bp, 5 predicted proteins | sample SAMEA5043655__metabat2_high_PE_003 | metagenome-assembled genome bin SAMEA5043655 (sample SAMEA5043655) | Gadus morhua
GAATTCTTCGACAATTGGCTCCAAACTTTCGCTGAGTAAACCCTGTTTTATCAAACAGCTCTAATAACTGAATACTGACTTTTCGACCCATATTGATTAATTGCCTAAATTCAGCGGTTTCAAGATCTTCTTTGTACTTCAAGTAATCGCGAATTTTATTCGCATAATCATAAAGACTCGATGTTTGCACATAGCGATCTTTAACGACTTTAATTAAATATCCGAGCTGAACGAGCTTGCTGCAAAGTGCCTTGATTTCTTTGGTATCAATCTTAAGTTGTTCACTAAAATCACTTACCCACAGCGGCTCACCATTTTCAGGGTAAAGCAGCTGCATTTGCTGCCAAATTCGCAGATCTTTATCCGTTAAAAATAATTGATGCTGAGGAAGATGAATAAGCCCGCGACTTTGCTGTAATAACTGCTCATCACAAAGGCTATTGATAGCAAAATTGATAATGTTGGCGGTTAATCTTGAGTGAAGCATTCGCTGTAATCTGCTTTGCCCGATTCCCTGCTCATCAGAAAACTGCGCATGATATTGGGCAATAATATCCAGCAACGAAGCTTTCAATTCTCCTAATAAATCAGTATGAATAATGTCATTGTCAATCTGCTGTAAATCTTGCTGCTGAATTAACTCATTAAGCCCATTAGCAGACATTTGCCAGCGCCAACGCAAATCATTAATATTCACCGCTTGATTGTTGGCTTCAATGGGTAAAATAGTCTGCGGTGTATTAACTTTGGCAAGTTGACTTAAATAGGTTAGACGCTCAGGTTTTCGCTTTCCCCTTAATGGCGGATTAAGCTCTAATACTCTCATGCCACCAAGGGTGTTTTTTCCAACAGCATCTCGAATTACCAGCGTATCAAGCTGGGTAAGTAATAAGGGTTTATCAAGGATTAATTCAATCAGGTGTTCATTTTCACTTTGGCGTGACAAATAGCCAATTCGCGCCAAAGTATGACTCGCGCCATGATGGCAATGCACACTTTGCCAATGTTTAAGTGAGGCATTCCCCATAAAAACCGCTGTTATGCGATTGGTCATATCCGGCTGCGATAGAGACGTTAACCAATCACCACGCTTAGGCTGATTATGATTATTTGAACCAGCGAGGTTTAGCGCCACTCGCTGCCCGGCTTTTCCACTGTCTGTTTGCATCCCTTGAGCATGAATACTTCGCACTCGAAGCGCTGATGATTGCCCTGAACACCAAAGTTTATCTTCTATGTCAACCTTGCCACTTAACACTGTGCCTGTTGCCACAATGCCAGCACCTTTAACGGTAAAAACGCGATCAATATTCATGCGAAAAGCATTGTTGTCGCAAGATTCTTTATCACTGTCACTAACGACTAAATCACATAAATGACTTTTTAGCTCATTAATACCTAATTTGTTTTTTGCTGACACCGCAAAAAAGTGCCTCGGTAATTTAACTAATCGATTTTTTATATTTAGTAATTGATTAATGCTATTTTGGGTTGCTGAAATTTGCGCAGAAGAAGCAATATCACACTTGGTTAATACCAGAGTTAAGCTTTCTAAGGGCAGCAATTCTAAAATGTCTAAATGCTCTTGAGTTTGAGGCATCACGCCATCATCACATGCCACCACAAGCATTGCATGTTTAGCATTACTGACGCCTGTCAGCATATTATTGATAAATTTTTCATGCCCAGGGACATCAATAAAACCAAGGCGCTCATCACGGTTGATATCCATAAACGCATAACCGAGATCAATGGTCATTCCTCGGCGTTTTTCTTCGGGTAACCTATCGGTATCAGTGCCTGTTAGCGCTTGAATTAACGTCGTCTTTCCATGATCAACGTGCCCAGCTGTGACAATAATCATGAAATAAACTCACACAATTTAATGGCTTTTAAAATCAGTACTTTTTGCAATTCTCGGTAATCATCTACGCCCCGTAAATCAAGGTACAAAGCACCATTTTGAAGCCTTCCAATAATGGATTTACACTCAAAATTATGTCCTGAGGATTTAAACAAAGCATTTAATTTATCAATGGTAATTTGATGATTAATGGCTTTAAAACAAAGGGCCAAAGAATTCAAACGAATATGGGGCTGAGAGCCACTACCCACTTGAGTTTGGTAATCCACCAGCGACACTGAAAAATGATTTTTATAGCCATTGCAGGATGGCAATAATTCTTGGCCTTGGGCCTTTAACTCTTCTATAGAGCACAGTAGCTTTTTAAACGTAGGAAGTGCGTGATGAATATTTTCAGGCTGACGATAAGCAATCAAAGTAGCCTCCAGTGCGGCTAACGTCATTTTATCGCATCGAAGCGCCCGTTTTAGCGGATGAGATTGTAACTTGGCAATAAGGTTTTTATCGCCAATGATAATACCGGCTTGAGGGCCACCAAGTAATTTATCCCCAGAAAAGCTCACTAAATTTACACCATCATTAAGCATTTCTTGTGGCATCGGCTCTTTTGATAAACCAAAAGGGGATAAATCCACTAATGCCCCACTGCCTAAATCACTTAGCATCACCAGATTATGCCCACGGCACAAATTGGCTAATTGAGCCTCATCTACCGATGCGGTATAACCCTCAATATAATAATTGCTGGTGTGAACCTTCATTATCGCGGCGGTATTTTCAGTAATGGCAGCGCGATAGTCTTCAAGGTGAGTGCGGTTAGTACAGCCTACTTCAACCAGCTTACAACCTGCTTGCGCCATAATATCCGGAATACGAAATGCGCCGCCAATTTCAACTAATTCACCTCGAGAAACAATGACTTCTTTTCCTGCAGATACGCAAGCGAGCATTAAAAGAACCGCTGCCGCATTATTATTCACCACGCAGCAAGCTTCAGCGCCCGTGATGTCATACATCATATCGCTAATGGCATCATCTCTATGGCCCCGCTTACCTTGAAGCACTTCAAACTCAAGGGGGACGGGATGCCGCATCACATCAGTAACCGCTTTAATCGCAGCTTCACTCATCTGAGCTCGGCCAAGATTGGTGTGCAAAATCGTACCGCTAAGGTTGAGCACTGGCTGTAAACTATGGTGAGCCTTTTGAATCAATAAAACGTTCAGTTTATCAATAATACCAATGCTGGATTGGCTCCAAAGAGGCAGAATTTTATGTTTCGCGATATATTGACGAGCGCTAAGAAGTAATAGGGTTAATTGTTTCTTTACCCATGTTTTGCCATATTGCTGAACAATGCCATGCTCGCTTGCTAATAAAAGTAAGCTATCCATAGCAGGCAACGACCGATATAAATCCTGCAAAGAATGATGCTTCTTTAGAGAAGCATCAGGCACAGCATCAAAAGCATTATGCTTATTATTTATCACTTGAGGCATAGATTTCGATATCAAAAGCGTCAGAAATTATTGTTCATTGATCAATAAAAATGGATTTACACAGGTGGATTTAAAGCCTTCATCGGTTAGCTGCTGATCGTAATGTAAATTCACTAAATCATCGATAACAGCATCAAGGTGAGGATCAAGATTGGTAAACAGCATCTTGGTGTAACCATGGCAGTGATCACAGCTTTCAATTCTAATTAACGCATCTTTTTCTTCTTCTGCCCAAAGGTAAACCTTGTCAGCTTCATTGCAATTAGTGCAAGCAGCGCGAACTCTGTGCCACTCGGTTTCACATAAGCTGCAATGCAAATAACGTAAGCCTTTGCGAGGTGAATCTTTAACGACGCTGGCAACAGGGTGACTGCCGCATACAGGACATAAAACGCTTTCACTGGCATGTTGAACCGCTGCAGAATTAACAACGACTTGAGCCCAATGCGCCCAATAAAGGGATAATGCAGACCATATAAACAGGCTGTATTCCGCTGGCACTTCAGAAAATCTACTTTGTCTTAGGGCATGGGCATAGTTTTGTAATTGCGCTTTATCCTCTTTCATGAGTTTTCGAAGCACCACAGAGATATTATCACTAACCATAGGTAATAAATCGCTAATGATTTCCATTAACATCATCTGCCAATATGGGTTTTCTTGCGAGTGCTCAAAGCTAAAAGGCATTGCTTGCCCTTCAATAAATGAAGGCTGCTCACCAAATTGACCTTGTGTGCTTATTCGCTGTTGAGATTTAACGATTTTCTCAACAAGCTTTAAATATTCAGCAAATTGGCTGTCGTTTTTTAACGCCTGAATGCGGCTGATTCGGTGCTGGTAAAGTTTCAAAGGCTCAAGCGCCATCACAGGCACAATCGCTAGATTTTGTTTAGGTAGTAGATTTGGATTGGGTGTGACTGTGTTTTGCATAATCAGGGATTAACTTTTTAAAATTTGAGAGTAGTTAGCAGCCGCTGCGACAACAATATCTATCGATCGCTGCTTTACCATTTAAAGAAAGCAAAACAATGAAGGAAGATTGCAAATGAAGCATCAGTGCGCCAATGGTTCTTAGGAATACAGCGACTCAAGCAGGCTTGAGTACAATAGTTGTACCTAATATATCATATTCAGCGAGATGTGTGGCTTAATGTATCAGTGTGAAAAGATGAATTTTGTACGCTTGCGTTGCAAACCAGCGTTAAGTGCAGATAGCGGCTCGTTAAAATCCGTTTAGAAATTTTTACCTAAAAATAAATAGACTGCTTGTTCGCCTTTATTGGATAAACCAAAGCCAATGGCTGCAGGGCCAAGCCTGGTATCGGTTCCTAAATACAAACTTCCTGAATAAATTAAATTGTGTAAGTCAATGTCATCCCGCAAACGCCACACATTTCCTGCCTCAACACTTGAGCCTAGATAAAGCGGAAAATCCGTCAGCCCCAGTGCATCATGGCCTAGATCGTATTGATAAATTAGCGCACCAAATAATTTATGTGGTCCTATTAAGGCGTTTTTGGTATAGCCCGATAGATTAAGAAAACCACCTAAATATGATTGATAAAGGCTAAACTCACCTTCTTTATCAACAGTAGCTAAGGATACCTTACCTACAATGGCATGATTGCCTACACTCAAGGCGCCTTTCCAGTCGGCTTCAAATTGCAATGAAGTGTGTTTTGATGGTTCAATGGTGACAATCTCATTTTGATCGGCAAACAACTTAACTGGCCAATTAAAATCTTCGTCACGCAAATAAACATTAAAGCTAAATCGATTGCCTTGTGTCGGAAAACTAATACTATTTAAGCTATCGTATCCAAATTTGAAATAACCGCCATAGGATGAATAATCAACATTTCCATCAAAAATGATTTTGTTTTCCAGCTGACCTTTTTCACCGGTAATACCAAGCTCTGCTCGCCCATCTTTGACATAGTTGTAACCAACCCCCATATCTGCTCTGTGCTTATTTTCGTTAAAGGTAAGAAATCGGCTATTTTTGAGGTATTGATGCAAAGACGAAATTTCATATTGATAGCGAAATTTGCTGTAAAAAAACTGTTCTAAAACCAGAGGTTGATAAAACTCGGTAGCGAACATCTTGTTTGAGCCTATGGTCATTTCATTTCGCCACTCACCACCATTAGCCGTTAAATCAGTCATGGTGTAAGCAAGATCAAAAGTCACTGAAGAATCAAACTTAAAATCATCTTCCCAATTTAAACCTAATTGAAAATAATTGGGTCCCCATGATTTTGCTTCAGTGGTTAATGACAAAATTCGCTCATTAGGCATATCAATAAATTCGGTTTTTACTCGCTCAAATTTATTTAGGGCGTAAACATTTTCAACGGCTTGCTCAAGTTCGGTTTTAGTAATAACTGTACCGACTTTCAACCCTAGCGTTTCTCTAATTAAACTGTTACTAACTTTAGACCGATTATTTAATACGATTTGAGAGGTTGGAATCGCTACATCAGCTTGCCATTGCTGACGTTTTTGGCGTTTTTTATTTAAATAAAGTTGATAATCCGCATCAGAAACCGCCAGCGTATTTAATTTATCGATTTTCGCCATTGCCGCAGCAACACCTAAAGGCAACACCTCTGGCATGATATTAAAATCAGTTGTACTCATATCGCCGACATCAGGACGAAGTAAAATATCCTTACTAGTTAGCATCTTAATTTGTTTTTCGGTGCTGGCATTGGTCAAAAATGTCGATAGTTGAGTTAATACCGCAACAGTGCTATCTAACTCAGTTTTATTTTTCAGTGATGAACCAATATCGACGGCAATAATAATATCCGCCCCCATGGCTTTAGCCACATTGACGGGCATGTTATTGGCAATACCGCCATCAACTAATAATTTACTGTCTATATCATCGGGGGATAAGACTCCTGGAACGGTCGCAGATGCTTGCATGGCTTGCACGATACTGCCCGAATCAAGAATCACCGCTTTGCTGGTAGCAAGGTTAGTTGCCACAGCTCGAAAAGGAATAGGTAAATCATTAAAGCTGGTATATTCATGTACCAGATTGGTAGAGTTACGCAAAAGCTTTGACATGGTTTGCCCACGAAGCACACCACTTGGCATTTTAATTTTACCGTCACTAAAGCCGATATTTAGCGGAATATTGTATTTATCCCTTTCCTGTTTATCTCTGTAGCTTAAATCTTCCCTTGGAATAATATCAGAGTAACCTTTTGACCAATCTGTATGCAGCATAATAGCTTCAATTTCATCAGCGCTATAGCCAAGAGCATACATCCCACCGACAAATGCACCAATACTGGTACCCGCAATGTAATCAACGGGAATATGGTGAAACTCAAGCACCTTTAGAACACCAACATGAGCCGTACCCTTTGCGCCACCACCACTGAGCACTAAACCAACAGTGGGCCTAGCTTCGGTGAAAAAGCTTATTGAGAAACAGGCACAAAGGATTATCCCTGTTAAGCGTTTCATGGAAAATATTCCAAAGTTAAGCTAGAAAAATGAACACCATTCTAGCAAGGAAAACAAAGGGATAAAATAAAGAAACCATTTTCTGAAGTAGGTGATTTTAGAACAGATAATAAAAAGCCCGTAAAAACGGGCTTTTTTGATTTTCAATAACGTTATATTTTACTGCTTAATGCACATAACATGATAAATACCGTTCTTAACTTCAGTACCTTCTGTTTCGTGTTCAAATCCAGGAAACTCTTCATCCCAGATTTCTAGACTTTTTAGATAATTGATTTGAGGGCTTGTTTCATCCCCGAAGCTTTCACCAGACATCAGCATTGGAATGCCTGGTGGGTAAGGAATGACTGCGTTGGCAGCAATGCGTCCCACTAATTCACTTGATGCTACCATCTCGACATTATCAGCGACAATTGTTTGGAAAGCTGCACGAGGTGTCATGATTGCTTCGGGTAAATTAGAGTACGCAGCATTGAGCTTTTCTGATGGATTATGGTTACGTAAATAGTTGAACATTTTATCACCTAGATCACGTAACCCCAAGTCACCATAAGCTTCTGAATAATTGTCAACCAGCGCAGGTAACACATGCTCTAATGGTGTATTAGCATCATAATGTTTTTTAAATGACATCAAGGTATTAACTAAAGTTGCCCATTTCCCTTTGGTGATCCCCATGGAGAACAAAAACATCACTTGGAAGTCAGTAGTACGAGTAGGCACAATGCCGTGACGACCTAGATATTGAGTCACCAACGCAGCGGGCACGCCTTTATCCATTAATATGCCATCAGCGCCCATACCTGGAGACAAAATGCTGACCTTGATAGGGTCAAGCATACACCAGTCTTTTGGCATACCTTCAAATCCATGCCAGCTGTCTTCAGGGTGCATTACCCAGCAATCTTGCTCATTGACTAACAACTCAGCTGGCGCTTCATCAAATGAATAAGACTCACCTGATTTTGGATCGGTAACAACTTCTGCGTTCCAAGGTTTGAAGAACCAATCACCGTCTTCTTTATATTCTTTGTAAATTTTTGCCATGGCTTGGCGAAAATCCACGGCTTCACAAATAACTTCGGTGGTTAATGATATTCCGCGATTGCCATCCATTTGGGATGTGGCAATATCGTTAGATGCACTGATAGCATATAGCGGTGATGTTGTAGAATGCATCATATAAGCCTGATTAAAACGATTATGTTCAATCGCACTTTTACCATGACGAACATGCAGCCAAGATGCTTGAGATAGAGCGTTTAACAACTTGTGGGTTGAGTGAGTTGCAAAAACGGTTGGCCCATCATAATCGGGATCAGGTTCCCCCCGCATCGCAAAGTGATCTTCATATATCGGATTGAAACGGGCATAACCAAACCAAGCTTCATCGAAATGTAAGCGATCTGCACTTTCTGCCAAAATATCTTGAGCTCGTTTAGCGTTATAACAAAGACCATCATAGGTGCAGTTTGTTAGTACAGCATAAACGGGTTTTTGATTAGCAAAGTCTTTGGTTAATAAGCTGCTCTCGGCAGCTGTTCTTAATGCTGCAGCGCCCATTTGATCTGGATAGATTGGACCAATAATGCCGTAACGGTTTCGCGTTGGCACCATGTAAATCGGACGAGCACCAGATAACATAATACCTTGCTCAATGGATTTATGGCAGTTTCGGTCAACAATCACCACATCATCAGCATTCATACAAGCTTGCATAATTGTACGGTTCGCGCCTGAAGTACCTGTAACCAATGAGTAAGAAGTATCAGCACCGAAAACCCTAGCTGCGTATTTTTCGCTTTCGCCAAATGACCCTGTATGATCGAGTAATGAGCCTAAATTACCTCGTTCGATCCCCATATCAGTACGGAAAATCCCCTCACCAAAATAGCTGTAAAATCGTTGACCTGCTGGCGTTTTTGTAAACCCAACACCACCTTGATGTCCTGGTGCAGCCCATGAATATTCATGCACGTCATCATACTTCATTAAAGCTGACATCAATGGCGGTAACAATCTTTCACGATAGCGCTGCATTGCTGCAAAAGCACGCCCTGCAATAAATTCTGGCGTATCTTCTAAAATCCATGCAAATTCATCGACTTTAGACATGAGTTCGCGATTTACGGTAATAGTAATTTTCTTTCTTTTAGCCAACATGAAAACAGGCACTTTTTCTTGTCGATGCTTTAACTTATCAACAATGGTGAAAAAGCGTTCATTTTCTTCCAATTGAGAGCCGCTCATTGCTGATGTCAGCATTAGGCAATCAATGGCTCTATTTGCATTCAAAATAGAATAACAATCATCAAAGCTCGATGCCGTGATAACTTTAGCGCCATTACTTGTTAATTCATTAATTAAACGTTCAATCGCATGAGAAATGACACCTTCTTTAGGTGCCTCCTCTAAAATTAAAGTAGTATATTTCTTACCATAACTGGTCATTTAACACGCTCCGATTAACAACTAATGGCATCATAAATTTATTTTTTGAATTAAATTACAAACTGAATAATTTAATTCATTTTCAATTTTGGTCAGATTATAGCTCTAAAATTTGTGATTAGAAGGTCTTAAGTTATCTAAGATTAATAAGTTAAATATCCGTAACGGAATTATTTTAAAAACAACCCTTAACTGTTATCGATTTGTTTTTTATACTCAATTAAGTAAATAAACCGATGTTGTAGTGTTGAGGTTAAATGTTATCAGTATTAATTTAAATAATGATAGTTAACGCGATTGATTATATTTTTAGAAATGTTGATATACCCAAGTGACTTCAAGATGCAAAATTCAGAGTTTCATAGAAAAGCGAGGTCAAGTGGAATGATTGAAGGAATGGCCAATTAACCATTTCAAGAGCATTATGCGATGTATTCTTTTCTGTGGAACTCCTTTGGGCGAGGCTTACAGCCTTTTATTTTTCCTCAACTTCTTTACCATAGACTTACTTTACTACTTATGTATGCCTTCAAAAATTTATCTTGACTAAAAGACACTAAACGCTCGCTGAAAACGAGATAATGAAGCTTCTTGGGTATATATAATCATTTGTTACGTTTTTTTATAAAATAATAATACGATCACTTTTTTATACTGCTTCTGTGAATTTTTTGATTAAGTTATTGAGTGTTTTTTAACATAATTGAATTTATTTTCATCTGGATGAAATAAATAACAAATATGAAAAAACTAAGTATTATTAAATATTTTAAGTTGTTAAATTTTTCAAAAGTAATAATTTAATAACATTGAGTCAATATATTTATATTCAAATAAAGGTTATTACATTGTTATGTGAATATAGTCACAATCATTTATTTATTGGTTGATTAATCTTTTATGGATTTTAAATTAAAAATAAATTATGGATTGATGATGAATAACTTTCACTTTAAACTAACTAAAGTTTCAATTGCTTTATTAGGTTTATCTGTATTATCTGCTTGTAATGACAATTCAACCGACCAAAATTTAATACCAGAAAAAACTACAACTACCGAACAAATTATACCAACATCAAAAATAAGACAACTATTCACTAAATATCAAAATGACATTAAAACGTTAGATAAATCTTATTTTGGACAGGTTAATGATTCAATGGCAAGTTCAAAACAAGCTGTTGAGCGTATGTATTTAGATAAAATAAACTCAATAGACAAAACTAAATTAACTGACGAAGATAAGGTTTATTACGGAATTTTTAAATATGATAGAGAGATTTCAATACAAGGATTATCTCTTCCTAATCAGTTGTTTGGTAGTTATGAAACACCGATTACACATTTTAGTAATGATATTGAATATCTTGCTGAAGCAGCAGGTCAAAAGCGAGATTCAGTTGAAGATTACCAACAACAATTGCAAAAACTCCGTGATTATACTTCGTGGATTAGTAACCTGCAGTCAGAATATCAGCAAGGTGAAAACGAAAATATTCAATTGCCAAAAATATTAATTTTACGTTTATTAAGCAGCACTAAAGAAGGTGTTGCTTATAATGATTATCAAGTATTAAAACAAGGGATAGATGGTATTCTTTTAACACCTGATAAATTTAATGAGATTGATAACTTTATTGTGGAGTATCAAAAAGCAGTCAATGACGCAGTTACTGCTACTGATGGGTTACTTACCTATTTAAGCCACAATTACTATAATAGTGCTAGAGGTGAAGGATACATGACCGACCAAAATATTGGTTGGGGTGCATTACCTAATGGTCAATCTTGGTATCAATGGCACTTAAACAGAAATAGCACCACAGGAAAATCGGCAGATCAGTTACATCAATTAGGTACACAATTGGTTGCCGATGCAAAAGCTGAAATGAAACGAGTAGCTAAATTTATTGCCACTAAAGAAGGTAATAACGTTACTGGTAAATGGCGTAATCAAAATGGTGAAATTGCGAATAGAACTTTTATTTTGATTGACAAAAATGGTGAGGTAAATTTAAACGAATTTTTTGCGTATTTAAATAGTGAAAAATTCTTTTATGGTAGAGATTACAAAACTATTAGTTCGCCAAATAAATATGCCATTTTATGTAAAAGTGCTTCAGAACCTTTGGTGTGTCAGACGGCATTGATTGATTATAATAAATTTAAAAATGATGCAAATGCCGTGGTGAAAAATTATTTTAATGCGGTTAAAACGGACTATAACATTATTCCAATTGCAGCTAGTCATGAAAAATATGATGGGGTAGCATCTTATAACGACAATCATTTTAATTTAAATACTAACCCTAATAATAGTTTGCAAAAATGGAGCGTTTCTACTTTATTACTCCACGAAGCAGCTCCAGGGCATCATTTCCAACATGCTTATTCAGTTGAATATCCCGCTAAGAACAAACCTGATTATATTAAAAATTCGGGTTATACCTCTTATGCTGAAGGCTGGGCACTTTATACCGAGTGGTTAGGTATTAAAATGGGAATTTATGGTGATCTTGACAATAATGGCAAGCCTACTTTTGTTAACGGCAAAGGTATGTGTAAATCTGATATGGATTACAGTCAATTCCAAGGTGGTATCTATAAAGATGTAGAAGAATGCAATTCATTGCAATATTTTGGGAGTTTGAATGAAGCTCAATTGCGAAATATGCGTTTAGCTGTTGATACAGGAATTCATGCTAAAGGTTGGAGTATTCAACAAGCAAGAGAATACATGCACAGTAATTCAGCACTTGGTAAAGGTGATATTGAGTCAGAAAGTTTCCGTTATGCTGCCTATGTAGGGCAAGCGGTTGCATATAAATCAGGATTTTTAGTCATAACTGACTTACTCAAAAAAGCACAAACTGAACTTGGCGAACAATTTAAGTGGGCTGATTTCCATGATCAAGTTTTAAAATATGGTGATCAACCAATGGAAGTATTACAGTCTAGTGTTAATTTGTGGATTAATAATCAGACTAAATAATAGTTAATAAGCCTCCGGCAAAGCCGGAGGCTTATTAGGTGACCCCCTCTAAGGGCTCGAATTTGCGCCCAAGGCGCTGCTACCAATCAAACTTCTGCT
>SAMEA5043655__coassemble_195_pt1 | contig 12318 bp, 14 predicted proteins | sample SAMEA5043655__metabat2_high_PE_003 | metagenome-assembled genome bin SAMEA5043655 (sample SAMEA5043655) | Gadus morhua
GCAACAGAAAAATTTGGTATTCAGGCTTTAGGTGAGCATCTAGCTAGTAAGTTTGATTTAAGGCATGCGTTTGTTGATATGCCGAATCCAGTATAGCCAGTATAGTATAGATAGTAATAATACGTGAATAAGGAAAGCTGAGCTTTTATTTGCTAAGTTGGAGATATTAGCTTTTTTCTAAGGCGTATAGTGAGAATGAGTTATGGTACAATTAAACAATCATCAATTTTGAGATAGTCTTCGACATAATGCTAAGAACGCCAAAGTTTCTTTTCCGTGTGACAATTTTGTTTTTTACTGGCCTATTTTTATCTCATGGTGCTTTTGCTATAGAAGTAACCAAACTTAATGAGGCTACAGTACCAGTTAATTCTCGTTCGACTGCAGACAGAGAAATTGGTCTTAAACAAGCACTTGCTGATGTTATTATTAAAAACTCTGGAACCATGGTTGCCTTGAGTAATCCTTTGATTGCTGAGCAATTAAATAATCCCAATGCTTCGCTTGTACAATATGGTTATGTTGAGAGAAATGGTCAGTTAATGTTGCGCGGAAAATTTGAGCCAAGAAGTATTACTCGAATTTTAAGAAAGGGACAATTGCCCGTATGGGGAAAGCAGCGACCATTAGTACTTTTTTGGCTATCGGCAAATATCAATGGTGAACGGAAAATCGTTAATGATGCATCCGATAGCAATTTAAGGCAGAATTTCAGTCAAGCAGCAAACGCTAAAGGGTTACCGATTATTTTTCCTATTATGGATTTAGATGACTTAATGACAGTCAGTGAGTCCGATGTAAGGGGCAATTTTCCTACTAACGTTTCAAGAGCATCAAAACGTTATTTTGCGGATTATTTTGTGTTGGCAAATATGCAAAATAGCCGTGATGGTAAGATGACTTATCAACTAAATTTATTTCCAATGGATAAAAACGGACAGCTTCTGCAATCGCTATTTTCAGATCAGGGTAAAGCTGATAATGGAGCTGATGCTGTTAATGTTATGATAAATGAATTAACCTCTTACTTTGTGCAGCAATATGCAATTGCTGACTCAGGATCAATTGAAGAGGTCTTTATCACTCTGCATGGTGTTAATCAAATAGGAAAATTAGTCGCGATAGAGCAAAAAATTAAGCAGCTCAGTGTTGTTAAGTCATTTTATGTTGTGGAAATTAAAGATACTAGCGTTACATTTTTCTTGGATCTTTATGGTTCAGTAAAAGATCTGCAGCGCCAGCTTAATCTCGAAGATATGATAACACCCATAATCAAACCTAAGATTATTGCTAACCCAGATTCGGAATTTCAGCAAAGCTTGAATATAAATGAAAGTTTTGCACCTACAACTGAATCAAGCACCAATGAGCAAACAGAAACTGTTGAATCAACAGCTCAAAACGCTGATTTAATGGAAAATGGTGACTCTATTACCAATAACGACTCAATAGGGTCAACTGCTCAGCCTATGAATGCGAATATTGCTGAGATTTATAAGCTAAAACAAGTACATTTAGAGTATCAGTTACGTTAATTTGCATTTAATGACTCTGTCTAAGGCATTGTTTTAAGTTATCATAAAGGACTATTTCAAGTTATTTTACCTATGTTCGTGATAGACTATCGACACGTTATTCTGGATATGTATGTTGAGAGTTTCTGAGTGACAAAAAACTCACCTTTGCAACTATCATTGCCAGTGCATTTGCCTGATGATGAAACATTCAATAGTTATTACCCCGCTGCGGGTAATGATGAGTTAATCCAACGTTTAAGGCTTAATGCAACAGGACAAGATAAAAGTGCTACTTATGTCTGGGGGCTTGGAAAATCAGGTCGTACGCACCTTTTGCATGCTGCCTGCGCTGAAGCTAACAATCTCGAACGCCGCAGTTTTTATATTCCCCTTGGGATCCATGCTTGCATGTCAATAGCAGCTCTAGAGGGGGTTGAACATCTTGATTTAGTTTGTATCGATGATGTTGATGCTATCGCAGGCCATCCAATATGGGAAGAGGCTATTTTTGATTTATATAATCGAATGTATGAGACAGGTAATGGTACTTTGATTGTCACTGCTCGAACTTCACCCTCAGAAGCCAAATTTATATTACCTGATTTAGCATCAAGAATGCAGTGGGGGCTTATTTATCAACTGCATCCCATGGCTGATGAAGATAAATTGGTGGCCCTACAACGACGCTCCAAGATGAGAGGGTTGCAGTTACCAGAAGATGTTGGTCGATTTTTATTAAATCGTGTCGTTAGAGATCTTAGAACCTTGTTTGAGGTACTTGATAAATTAGATAAAGCCTCAATGGTACACCAACGAAAATTGACCATTCCCTTTGTAAAAGAAATTTTAAGGCTCTAAATCAGTTTTCTGTGGACCTTTAAACTATTTTTTGAGCTTCTTTAGCCCTAATCCTAGCTCTTTTCCTTTTATTCGTGCGTAAAAGGAAAAACCAATCAACAACAAAATAAGTAACATCACTTCAATTATTGCGAAACCCAAAACCTCTGGCGCAACATAGATGAGAGTGCAGGCATGGAGTAAATAAAGACATAAAATAAAGCTTGCCCATGCATAGGTATAAGGTTTTCCAGTTAGGATCCCTCGAATGGGAATAAGTAACGGAATTATCCATAAAAAACTAAAGAAGATTGAATATTCTCCACTTATTCCTTGATTAATAAACCATCCCGTAAGTAGTAAGACTAAACCTAGATAGCCAATTCGACACAGCTGAAATAAAGTTTGAGTTTGCATCGTTATTTGAGTATCTCCAGCGCATTTTCTGGAGGACGTCCAATAACAGCTCTTTTGCCAGAGATAACAATTGGTCGCTCGATAAGTTTTGGATTTGCGATCATAGCTTTAATCAATTCATTTGCTGATAAATTTTCATTATCAAGATGAAGTGATTTATATTCTGCTTCTTTTTGACGTATGAGTTCACGTGGACTTTGAAGATTTAATATTTCAATTATATGCTGAAGTTCACTGTGGCTTGGTGGCTGCTTTAAATATTTGATGATTTGAATGTCGCAATTATGCGATTTAAGCAGTTCAAGTGTTTGACGGCTTTTTGAACACTTTGGGTTGTGGTAAATACTAACCTTTGTCATCATATTTTATATCCTTTTAAAATATTATTTAAGTTCATTCAATTGCGCTTCAGCTAATTTAAATTGGTGTATACGTGAGTCCACTCGAGCTTGCTGTAATGTGTCATCCCTGCTTGTTTTATAGGCAGAATTTAATTGTTCAATAGCACCTTTGTAATCTGCCGATAAAGCCATTGTCTCTGCCTTTACAAAGTGCTCCATGGATTTATTGTCACTTTTGCGGTATGCCTCAACGAGCAGTTGGTATGGCAGTGGATTTTGCTTATCAAGGAAAATTTGCTCCTCAAGCAGCGGAATAGCTTTTTGTGGTAGATTTGCTTCAAGGTATACGTTGGCGAGATTAATATTGATAACCGCAGAGGTCGGCTTAAGCTTCTTTTGAGTCATTAAAAGTTTAATGGCTTTATTATAGGCTTTTTGCTCCACATAAATATCTGTTTTGGTATCAATATAAAATAAATTATTAGGATCTTTTGCTAATAATTTATCAATAATGGCATTAGCCTCAGCATATTCTTTGATGCGAAATAAGGCTAATGCTTTGCCATAGAGGGCTGCATTCTTAAATTCATAGTTTTTCTTTTTAAGTTGCTGGTCAAATAACGATAAAGCACCAGCGTCGCTATTGCTTGAGAATCTCACTTGTACTCGCGCTTTAGCTAATTGGTAATTTAAATTATCCGCAACAAATCGATGGGAATACTGGGTTGAACGATTTCTAGCTTCACTGATGCGAGACTCAGGTAATGGGTGAGTAAGCAGCATTTGCGGTGGCTTAGTGGTAAACCGGTAGCGGGATGCTAATTTAGCAAAAAAATCAGCTGCAGCCTCAGGATCAAAACCTGCGTTAACCATTAAATCCATACCGATACGATCAGCTTCTTTCTCATGCATGCGCGTAAAGTTAATTTGAGTTTGCGCTGATAATGCTTGGGTGGTTGCAAGTGCCGCTAAGCCTGCTTGCGGTGCTGCAATGGTAAGTAAAATTGCGCCGAGTAATCCCGCAATGGTTGCAGGTGACGTTTTTTGCTGTGCTTCAAGGCTTCTAGCAAGGTGCCTTTGAGTAACGTGCGTAATTTCATGAGCTAATACCGATGCCATTTCACTTTCTGTATCAGCGGTTAAAAATAACCCACTATGTACGCCGACATGACCACCAAAAAATGCAAATGCGTTAATTTCGTCATTGTTAAGTAAAAAGAAATAAAATGGTGTTTTTACGCCAGTAGCATTAGCTACAAGGCGATTTCCTAGCTCTGTCAAATATTGATTAAGAACGGGATCTGTAATAATGGGCGCGGAAGATCGGATAACGCGCATATAGGCATCACCGTAAATCATTTCTTTTTCAAGGCTAAAGGTGTTTACCGCCGCGGTACCAAGATCGGGAAGCTCATTGCTGGCATTAAAACTTTGGGTAAAGTCATTTGCAGCATAACTGACACTTGAGGCAAAAATCATTCCCAAAAACAAAGGGCGAATCAGGGAAGAAAAAAAGTTTTTATGCAAAGGTGATCCTTTAATAATGATGTAGCTCTCAAGGGATACAGTTTGTTGATTTCAATTCAATTCAATTGTAGTACTTTCGAACTAGAAGCTCTATTGTTCTTCTTTTGTTATTAACGCTTTCTTTTTTGTTTATCAAAAAAATCGGTGATCTTCCTGTTTTTAAAGGAGTAGTACCTCAACTATTTTGTTCAATCAACTTGTGGTTTACATTGTGGGTTAGCATAATAGCCGACCCATATTGATAGCAAGTTCATTATGATTTTTATTGATTTAACGTCATACCAATGTCCCATGCCGCTGATTAAAATTAAGTTACTAATCAAAAATATGGCAAAGGATGATTGCTTGCATGTGTTACTTTTTGACTCTGGTTCTCGTCAAGATGTTCCTGTATTTTTGAAAAAAAAAGGCTACCAAGTGGAAACTGAACATAAAAACGATGGAACTCTGTCTTTATTGATTAGGTTGGCTAAATAATAAAACTCAAAATTGAGTGTTTTACAGTGTAAATGTCACAGGGGATATTTGTATATTTTGTGTGATTTCCATTTTTTGTTGTGGATTAGATCATTGTAGAAAAAAGAAATTTTCATGTATCTTTGAGCATGTAATGTACCTAATTCAATTAGGCTTGTTGTTAATTGGAAAATCGAATGATTAATTTTGTTACCCGTTGGTATAAAGAGCGTTTTAGTGATCCGCAAGCGGTCACTTTAGTGTTTATTTTGGTTATGTTGGCGGCGGTAATTTATTTTGGTGCTAGTTTATTAGCGCCACTTTTTGTCGCATTAGTGTTGGCTTTTTTGCTGGAGTGGCCAGTAAAACAAATGAATCGTATCGGTATTAGTCGTCCTATGGGGGCATCACTGGTACTTATTTTGTTTTTTGGTATTGTACTGATGTTATCACTAGGGCTTATCCCAAGTGTGTGGAGACAGGGAGCCGCTTTGATTACCGAGCTGCCAAACATGCTTGATAAAGGGATTAATATGATTGAGGAGCTAGCCCAAAAATATCCTCAATTTATGGCTTCTGAACAAATTGACATTTTGTTGCTTCAACTACGTAAATTAGTTGATACTCAGCATATTTTTGACATTGGTAAGCACATTATTGGTTACTCTGCGTCAGTGTTAGTGTGGATGGTATACGCTATTTTGGTGCCACTATTAGTTTTTTTCTTTTTGAAAGATAAAGAAGAGTTGTTGCGAGGCAGTAAACGGTTTTTTCCTAATAATCGTCAGTTAGCCAATAAGGTTTGGCTTGAGATGCACCAACAAATTTTCAATTATATTCGTGGTAAGGTCATTGAAATCATTGTAGTAGGTGTTTCCAGCTATGTGTTATTTGCCATTATGGATATTCGTTATGCGGCATTGCTTGCGGTATTAACGGGTTTATCCGTGTTAATACCTTATGTTGGTGCAACTTTAGTCACTCTGCCAATTGCACTGGTGGCATTTTTCCAGTGGGGATTTACCAGTGATTTTGCTTATTTAATGATAGGTTACGGTATTATTCAGGCGCTCGATGGTAATATTTTAGTGCCGCTTCTGTTTAGTGATGCGGTTGATTTGCATCCTGTGATGATTATTGCAGCGGTACTAGTTTTTGGTGGATTATGGGGCGTTTGGGGCGTGTTTTTTGCAATTCCATTAGCCTCATTAGTGAAAGCGGTAATTAATGCTTGGCCTGATGTGAAATCCATAGAATCAGATATTTAAACTTAGAAAGTCACATATTTATTCTCATTTAAAAGTCAATTGAAGCCCGAAATGTTTGAATACATTTTGGGCTTTTTTAAACGTCTTTACTGCTTATGTTTGTAAATTCGAATTAAGAGGGCTTAGCATTATCCTGCTTATGATAGGTTTTGCTTGATATAGTCCAGTACTACTTGGTGGTGATTTTTGGTTTTAAAATTATCAAAAACCTTGAGTACTTCGCCGGTTTGTCCAATCAGAAAACTTAAGCGATGAATCCCTTGGTAGGTTTTTCCCAAAAATTTCTTTTCTCCCCATACACCAAATTCCTCAGCAATTTCATGATCTTCATCACTTAACAGCTCAAAATTTAGTTGATGTTTTTGGGTGAATTTAGCGAGCTTTGCCACTGGATCTGGGCTAATGCCGAAAACGCTAATATTAAGATCGAAGAGTTCAGATTGACTATCACGAAGACCACAAGCTTGCACTGTGCAACCAGGTGTTAGCGCTTTAGGATAAAAATAAACAAGTACGGGACCATTTTCAAGATGTTCGGCTAATGAAACGTTTTCATCCTGTTGATTTTTGAGGGTGAACATTGGAGCCTTGTTACCTGCTATTAATGTCGGCATAGTGCTATCCTTTTCTATTGTATTGATTAGTCGATTAGAGCCGTATTCAGCATCAGCTTAATACGGCAATTTAGCGACATCGTGTTAGCTAAATCATGAATACCTTGTTCAAGAGCATCAAGGTCAGCGTTTTCAGGAATGTTAATAGCAAAGTAAACACTTTGAATTTGCTCTGCATTACTATTTTCTTCGGCATGAGAGCGCACAGCTGCTAAATCCAAAGACTGGGATGCAAGAAACTCGGTGATTTGGCGCATAGTTCCCCGTTGGTTTTTACCTTCAAAATTAACTTCAATGCGAGACATAAAATTTTGGGGTGTGTGTTTTGAAGTGCGCTTCATAACCGTTAACAGACCTAGCTCCATACTGACAGATGATAAACTCGTCTCAAGTAAGGTTATGGCGGGCCAAGCACCAGAGAGCATCATAATAAGAGTAAATTCATTGCCAAATATGGCCATGCGACTATCTACTATGTCGCAATCGCAATCACTTGCTACTTTCGCTAACTGACTCACAATACCGGGACGATCGTCACCCATTGCAGTCACGACCAGATAGTTGGTCATGCACTTTCCTTATTTATTGATAATAGTGGTTAAATTAAAAGCATCGCTGTTATGCTCTTATGTGATAGCTAATGCTAACATATCGTAAAATGACTTCAATACGTTGTCGAAAAACAGCGTTTTCATGTATCTTATGTTGTATTACTGGTAAAAATTCATTGCCTAGCAAATGCTTGTCATTCGCTAGAGGCATCAGTACCATAGCTATTCCAATGTTCTCGGGGAAACCACATGTTAAACGGAAGCATCGTCGCTTTAATTACACCAATGAATACTGATGAAACAGTTGATTATGCGGGACTTGAACGCTTAATTGAGTTTCATATTGAGCAGGGCACTGATGCGATTGTTTCTGTTGGTACAACGGGTGAGTCAGCAACACTGCCTGTTGATGAACATATTAAGGTTGTGGCTCATACGGTCTCTTTTGCTAATGGACGTATTCCAATTATTGCGGGCAATGGCGGCAATGCGACCGCTGAAGCCATAGAGTTAACAAAGGAACTGGCTAAGCTGAAAGTGGATGCCATGCTTGGCGTGACTCCTTACTACAACAAGCCGACTCAAAAGGGCTTGATTGCCCATTATAAAGCCGTTGCTGCATGTACTGATATTCCGCAGATCCTTTACAATGTACCAAGTCGCACTGGGGTTGACTTACTTCCTGAAACCGTTGCCGAGCTATGTGATGTGCCAAACATTATTGGCGTTAAAGAAGCAACAGGCGATTTAATGCGAGTAAGCAGTCTAAGAGAGCTTTGTGGCAATGATTTTAAACTTTACAGTGGTGATGATGCTACTGCCTGTGAATTTTTGCTGCTAGGCGGTAATGGTATTATTTCTGTGACGAATAATATTGCGCCTCGTGCATTTAAAGCAATGTGCAGCGCAGCCATTGACGGTAATGCAGAACTTGCTCGTTCACTGGATTCGCCGCTTAGAGGCCTTTACACAGAGCTATTTTGTGAAGCCAATCCAATCCCTGTTAAGTGGGCCGCTCACCAAATGGGGCTGATAAAAAACAATACAATTCGCTTACCTCTTACTGAACTTTCTGATCCTTTTCATGGTCAACTGCTTGAAGCGATGAATAAAGCCCAAATAAAGGTTATCTAATAAATGCTGAAGCACCTTACTCCTGTTATTTTAATTTCTGTCGTCACGGCTTGCAGTACACCAATGGAACGACGTCATGCTAATGGCAATGATGAATTCATCCACGTAAATGAAAAGGCTATGTTGTCGATTCCAAATGGATTAAAAACGCCAAATTATAGCCGTGAATATGTCATTCCAAAACTTGCTCAAAACGAAAATGGAAAGCTTGGCAAATCCCTTGATATCAGACCTCCTTTACAAGTATTGCCTATGGCAGAAGGTACAAGGGTCGAAGAGGGCAGTGATAACATTAAGATTGTGATTGAATCCATAGATAATAAGATGGATTTGAAAAAAGAAATCTTCACCGCCTTAGAGCACTTTTTGAAAAAGAAAAATATCGGCATAAGTTCAAAGAATTACGATTCTGGCATTATTGAAACCGATTGGATTGAAAATAATGAAGTCATAGATTCAAGCTTTTGGGGTGATGATAAAGTTTATACTCTAAAGCAGCGTTATGAATTTGATGTTCAAATTCGTCCCCATGGCCTTACAGGCGCTTTAACCATCAAACTTATACAACATGAAGAAAGCTATGATGGCGATAAGCGTGATATTGTTTTAACTAACAATGATAAACGCCGATACACCATAGATATGCTTAACAGTGCGGTTTCCTATATCAGTATGGAACGTAACCGTGCGATGAAGGCTAAGCGCATTCAGCAAAGCCTCGGAATTAAAGTGCAATTGGTTGAAAGTCCAAAGGCATATTGGGTCGCTGATTCTGACTTTAATGAAACATGGGAACGTCTTCGAATTGTTCTGCCTGAATTAGGTTTTGACATCACGGATATGAACCGTGAGCAAAAACTTTTCTACATAAATTATAATAATGAAACCAGTTTTTGGAGTTCATTATGGGGCGATGAAAAGCTTACTCTAGAGAAGGGCGGTTATCGTATCGAATTATCAAATCAAGAAAATAAGAGTAAAACGCGAATTTATCTAAAGGATTTAGCGGGTGAACCTTTAAAGAATCAAACTATTATTGATGTTTACAATGCTTTCTCTCATTTAATGGCTGAAGATCGCAAGCTAAAGTAACATTTCGTTGTTATTTATATTGGCCTGAGCTTAGTCTCAGGCTTTTTTTGTTTTTAACTTACCCTAAAAGTGACATAACTCACCGTTAATAGACCTATTTTTGCTAACTTGTATTCAACTTGTTAATATTTATTGAAATTTGAACTATAAAATGGATTTGTGTTCGATGATGATAGCTGTTCCCGTTTTAGTGACTTTTAGTGTTTACTTAATTTTAATGCTTGCCATTGGTTACTGGGCTTATAAAGCAACAAATTCCGTTGATGACTATATTCTTGGCGGCCGTAAAATGGGACCTGCAGTTACAGCTTTAAGTGTTGGCGCATCGGATATGTCTGGTTGGGTGTTGTTAGGTTTACCTGGCGCAGTGTATTTAGGTGGTTTGGGTGAAGTTTGGATCGGTATTGGTCTGATTGTTGGCGCTTTTCTAAATTGGCAATTTGTTGCTAAGCGATTAAGGGTTTATACGGCTTACGCAAATAATGCGCTAACGCTTCCAGAATTTTTTGAACGTCGATTTGATGATAAAAAAGGCATTCTTAAACTGATTTCCGCTTGTACCATAATATTGTTTTTTACCTTTTATGCCGCTTCTGGCATGGTCGGTGGAGCAATTTTATTTGAAAAAGTCTTTGGTATGGATTACCTACATGCTTTGGTTGTAGGCTCATTGATTATTGTTTCTTATACCTTTATAGGTGGCTTTTTTGCGGTCAGTTGGACGGATTTTTTTCAAGGCTGTTTAATGCTGATTGCACTTTTATTTGTGCCAATTTATTTATTAACAGAGCCACAAATTCAAACGGGGATTGATACTATTGATCCTTCAATGCTGCAGTTTATTACAGAAAATACCACGATAATTGGGATTATATCAGCGGCCGCATGGGGATTAGGCTATTTTGGACAGCCACATATTCTGAGTCGTTTTATGGCTATTGAAAATGTAAAAGCCATTTCTAAATCAAAAAATATTGCTATGTCTTGGATGTTTCTTGCTTTAATCGGGGCTATGAGCGTTGGATTGGCGGGGTTAATTTACTTTCAAAACGCACCCTTAGAAAACCCTGAAACTGTCTTTATTCAATTAGTACAAGTGGTTTTTAATCCATGGATTGCGGGTATTTTAATAGCGGCTATTTTATCTGCCATTATGAGCACTATCGACTCTCAGTTATTGGTTTGCTCAAGTGTGATTACAGAAGATTTTTATCGAAAATGGATTAAACCTGACGCTTCAAATCGTGAACTATTATTGATTGGACGTCTTGGGGTTGTCATTATTGCTTTGGTTGCAGGATTGTTAGCTCTTGATCCCAAAAGTAATGTGTTGAGTTTAGTGAGCTACGCATGGGCAGGTTTTGGTGCTGCTTTTGGTCCAGTTGTTATTTTGTCTCTTTTCTGGAAGCAATACAGTCGTAATGGCGCTATTGCGACCATTTTAGTGGGGGCTATCACTGTGGTCCTTTGGAAACAACTATCTGGTAGCATTTTTGATGTTTATGAGATTATTCCCGGATTTATATTTGCTAGTATCTCGGGAGTAATAATGAGCGTAATCTTTAAACCAAGCGAAAAGGTAAAATCTCAATTTGATGGATTCGAAATCGAGTTAAAAGCATACGAAATCGAATTAAAAGCATATAAGTCATAAATGGGCAGAAGCAAAGGCCTAATTCATAAATCAATACGAAGAGCTAATACAATGAATAGAAGCCGATTGATGATCAACGTTATTTTTATGCTTGTTCCTTTATTAACGCCTGTTATCGGTAAGGCAAGTACCTCTATGTTATCAATTCCTGAAGCACTCCCCAAAGGAGCCATAGTGAATGGTAATTCGCAATTTGCATTTAATATGCAGCGGCAGTTTGGCGATTATGAACATAATGCGTTTTTTTCGCCTTACAGTATATCGCTGGTTTTTGGCATGTTATATAGCGGCGCTGCTGATGAAACCGCTCAGCAAATAAAAAACACTTTTCACTTTCCTGCAGACCAGCACGTACTTCCAATTTATTTTGGTCGGTTAAATAATCAATTGATGAAGACGGCAAAGGACAAGACGACGGGCAAAAATATTGAACTTAATATTGTAAATGGCATTTGGGTAGAGAAAAGCTATCACTTTTTACCAAGCTACATTGAAATACTTAAAAATTCATATCAATCAAAAATTAACAAGGCTGACTTTTTAAATAATTTGAATCAAGAAATAGTGCAAATTAATTCTTGGGTAGAGCAAAAAACCAATGACAGAATAAAGGATTTGATTCCAGACGGAGCTCTAAATCCACTGACCAAAATGGTGCTGGTAAATGCATTTATTTTAAGGGTGATTGGCAGAAGCCTTTTAAAGGGCATTCAACGACGAAAGGTGATTTTTATACTTTTAATAATCAAATTTTGCAAACTCAAATGATGCATCAAAGGGGAAGATTTTCTGTTGCTGAGGATGAAAATACACAACTGATTGAGCTGTTATATCAAGGTGGGAATTATTCCATGTTGGCGCTTTTACCAAAAAATAACAGTGATATAAAGCAGTTTGAAACCAATCTCAC
>SAMEA5043655__coassemble_196_pt1 | contig 12257 bp, 10 predicted proteins | sample SAMEA5043655__metabat2_high_PE_003 | metagenome-assembled genome bin SAMEA5043655 (sample SAMEA5043655) | Gadus morhua
CAGTCTTTGAAAAATGAAGAGTGTATTTGATGAGAGTGCTTAGTGCTTTGAATTGGGTGTTCCCCAGGATGCCGTTACTCTGGTGTAGCCCTTGAACCGTAGGTTCAAGGCGGATAAATGATTACCTCCTAAGGCTTCTCGATACGAGCCGAGCATGCTCAATGTCAGTAAAACATTCGTCCTAAGTATGTAAATATCGGCACAGGGACATTACCATTTAGCGAACATCCCAGGAAACAAAAACAAGTTTAGTCTTTTTCTACAGACAATTCTTCTATCTGTACCACATTTTTTTCTAATATAGTCTTTTCAGGTTCTTTTTTTACACTTTGAAAGCGTGGTTTTGAAATCTGATCAACCAATGCATTTTCAAGGGTTGATTGAAGCAGGCCAATACGCTCATCCATCTGCTTCATATAATCTTGGTTTTTTATTTGCTCTTCAAGAAGCTCATAACCAATATTTAGTGCTGCCATTATTGCAATTTCTTCTCGACTGAGATGATTTGCTCGTGCATTCACTGTCGTAAGCTGTTTTTCAAGCTTATTAGCGACACTTTTAAGGGCTGACTCTCGACCTTCTGGGCAGGCGATAGAGTATGTGCGTCCCAAAAGGGTGATGTCTACTGCACTACTACTCATAATTCGCTTGTATCCTCTGGTTAAGCTCTCGATCGAGGACTATATAAGCCCCATCGAAAAAGTGCAAGATTACGCACCAATGAAATGCATTTTGTTTGCTACGTTTGACGTATCTATAACCAGCATAGGCAAAAAATGTGCATATGGCTATAGAATTTAGTTTGGGCTCGGCTTATTAACTCTGCTAGCATTGAGGTATATTTAGCATTATGGATATTGATTATGACAACCCTTCCGTCTTTATGTATTGAGAACCTAAAATCAGCGTTAAATAAAGCTGATATAGGCCAGCACCCAGTGGAAGTTCACGGTGCATTAGTTGGTTTAATTTGTGGCGGCGTCGATCAATCCCATGAGGCTTGGATAAAACCATTAACAGAGCTAATGAATGATGCTAAGCCTTTGCCTGTTGAGCTTAAACATCTGGTCATTGAACTTTTTAACGATATCGTGGCAAGATTATCCGATTACGATTTTGGATTTAGCCCATTGCTGCCAGAAGAAGAAGAGCCTTTAGTGGATAGAGTTGAAGCCTTATCTCTGTGGACACAAAGCTTTTTAACTGGGCTTGCGATTATTCAACCTAATCTTAATAAGTCTTCTGCTGAAGTGCGTGAAGTGATTCAAGATTTAGCCGAAATTGCCCGAGTTGAATTTGATGTAGCAGAAGATGAAGAATCTGAAGCTGCTTATATGGAAATTACCGAATTTGTGCGCATGGCTGCGATTTTGTGTTATTCGGAATTTGGTCCTGAACTGAGTGATAATGATGATGAAAATAGCCAAGGCGTTATTCATTAAATCCTTATCATTTTTACAAATCTAATCAATTTAAGTTAGCACTTACATTTCCATTTTTTCGAATTGATATAAACATGACATCATTAAAAGCTGAGTTTGAATTGGATATTGTCATTGTCGGTGGTGGAATGACAGGTTCCATCTTAGCGTTGGCTTTGTCGGCAATAGAAACGGATAAAGGTAAAAAGTTAAAAATTGGTTTAATCGATGATAACCCGCAGCATTCTCCAAAACACTCTGGTTTTGATGCTCGCTCAATTGCCCTTGCTGATGCGTCTATTTGTTATTTAAAAAAACTAAAGCTTTGGCGGCATTTATCCCATCTTGGTGAATCCATAAAGCATGTCCATGTGTCAGATCAACATCATTTTGGCATAACAGCCTTGAATGCCAATGCTTCTAATTTGACTGAATTTGGTCAGGTTATTGAATTGCAATCTTTTGGCGCAGAGATTAATAAACTATTGGCATCAAGTTCAGTTCACCTTTTTTGTCCTGATTCTCCCCTTAATATTACTGCTGAGAGCAATTGCCATAAAATCACTTTAAAAAGTGGACAAAGGCTTTGTTGTTCAATGTTGGTTGCTGCTGATGGGGTTAATTCTGTTGTTAGAAAAACATTTAACCAGCCAATGGACATGACTGAATTTAATCAAAGTGCAATTACTGCCAATATTGGCGTTAGCTCTTGTCCTGAGCATTCTGCATGGGAGCGTTTTACGTCTCACGGACCTATTGCACTGTTACCTTTGAGTAAATTAAATGGTGAGCAGCGGTTATCGCTTGTTTGGGCAATGGCGAATGACAAGCTTGATGCCGTTTTGTCTTTAAATGATGCTGAATTTATATCAAAGCTGCAAAACGAGTTTGGCTATCGAGCAGGGCGCATGATTCAAGTTGGTCAGCGCCATAGTTATCCCATTAATTTACATGTGATGCCGCGACCGTTTTATCATCGCTGTCTGTTTATTGGTAATGCAGCGCAAACCCTCCATCCTATTGCAGGTCAAGGTTTTAATCTTGGGTTTCGTGATGTAATGGACTTATACCAATCAGTTTCGTATGCGGTTGAAAATGATATTGAATTAGGTTCTTCAACCATGATTTATGATTATTTGGATCGCCGCCAAACCGATAGGCAAGACACGATAAGCATTGTTGAATCGCTAGTGCGCTGCTTTTCTAATCAATATTTACCATTAGTTGTTGGCAGAAACTTAGGATTAAGATTGCTATCTTGGTGTCCGCCATTAAAAGCGCCCGTTGCTAAGCAGATGATGGGATGGCGAAACCACAATAATAAAAAAGGTGAACAATTATGTTAGCTGCGCAGTCTTACGATGTTGCAGTTGTCGGCGGAGGAATCGTAGGCTTAACAACAGCCTGTGGTCTTGCTGATTTAGGTTTAAGGGTTATCGTTATTGATCAGGGCTCGGTAGATGAGGTTAGTGGCGAACCAAGGTTAAAAGTGAGCGCCATTAATCAAGCTAGCCAGAATTTGCTAAAAAACATCGGTGCTTGGAGTTATATAGATAAAGTTCGATGTACGTCTTACACCAGTATGAAAATATGGGATAAGGGTGGCGCAGGTAAAATTCACTTTGATGATAATGGCAGTGGTCAGTCTCTTGGCACCATTATCGAGAATGATGTAATTTCCAATGCATTGTTAGCGCGAATAGAAGATTTACCCTCACTAACTTATGTTGAAAATCAAACCCTTGATAGCGTTGTCTTTGGCGAGAGAGAAGCTTGGCTGACTTTAAATTCTAGAGAGCAATTTTCAGCGGCGTTGGTCGTGGCCGCTGATGGTGCAAATTCTGTTATCAGAGAAAAATGCCGTATTCCATTAACCTTTTGGGATTACGGGCATCACGCTATTGTTGCGACTATTCGTACTGAATATTCCCATCAACATTGTGCTCAACAAATTTTCACTGAAGAGGGGGTGCTGGCATTTTTACCCTTATTTGATTCAAACCTATGTTCTATTGTGTGGTCGACTTCACCACAAAAAGCGACTGAGCTAATGGAGTGTGGTGATAGTGAATTTAACAAAGCGTTGACCGCTGCTTTTGAAGGACGCTTGGGCCTGTGTCATATCGCTGGCAATAAGCAAAAACAATGCTTTCCTTTAAAAATGCGTTATGCTCGGCAGTTTGTTCAAAATCGCATGATTTTAGCGGGTGATGCGGCTCACACTGTACATCCTTTAGCTGGCCAAGGTATGAATTTAGGTTTGTTGGATGCTGCCAGCATCATTGAAGTAGTTGGTGATATTTTTAAGCAAGGAAAAGATATCGGTGAATACCGCTATTTGCGAAATTTAGAGCGTTGGCAAAAAGCAAATGCAATTGAAATGATTGCTGCAATGGAAGGGCTTAAACAATTATTTGCTGGTGGTCATCCCGTTAAAAAAACATTCAGGGACATGGGATTAAATTTTATCGACAAATTGCCATTCGTGAAAAATAAATTGATAGAAAAAGCCATGGGGAAAAGCTTAAAAATACCTTTGCTGTGTATAAATTCACGTGACGAAGAGATAAATTCTAAGAGTTATTAAATTTAAACAAAAAATCGTGACTAGAAACACAATCTAGGTATATACAATGTTGCCGCTATCAGTATAATTTTTATTCATAGTGAAATGTCTGAGCCGATAGAAAGGAAGTCAATGGCGAATAAAACAGTACTATATCAACAGCATTTATCTGCTAATGCAAAAATGGTTGATTTTCACGGATGGGAAATGCCGATTCATTATGGCTCTCAAATCGAAGAACATCACACCGTTCGAAAAAGTGCAGGTATGTTTGATGTTTCTCATATGACGGTTGTTGATATTTATGGATCTGATACCAGAATATTTCTTCAACGCCTTCTTGCCAATGATGTAGCTAAATTAAAGGTCAAAGGAAAAGCCCTTTATAGCGCAATGCTGAATCATGCTGCGGGCGTGATTGATGATCTTATTGTTTATTATCTAAATGATGATTTTTATCGATTGGTCGTTAACTCGGCGACACGTGAAAAAGACTTAGCTTGGATAAATGAGCAGTCTGCTGATTTTAATGTTGAAATTTGTGAGCAATCACAACTGTCAATGATTGCGGTTCAAGGACCTGATGCAAAATCACGAGTGTCTCGTATTCTGACTGCTAAACAAAATGATCTCATTGATGGTATGAAGCCTTTTTTTGGTGTTCAAGCTGGTGATTATTTTATAGCGACCACAGGTTATACTGGTGAAGCTGGTTACGAAATCATTTTACCCAAAGATAAAGCACAAGAGTTATGGCTATCACTCATTGAGCAGCAGGTTACTCCCTGCGGATTAGGCGCAAGAGATACTTTAAGGCTTGAAGCAGGCATGAATCTTTATGGTCAAGAAATGGATGAAACCATTAATCCATTAATCGCCAATATGGCATGGACTATTGCTCTTGAGCCTACAAACCGTGATTTTATCGGACGTGAAGCGCTTACCGTTATTAAAGCCGCCAGCCGAGAAAAATTGGTGGGGTTAGTGATGGAATCAAAAGGTGTGCTGCGAAATGGTATGGCAGTTGTCTTTACCGATGAAGATAATAATGAACACCAAGGTGTTATCACCAGCGGTACTTTTTCTCCGACTTTAGGTTTTGGTATCGCGTTAGCAAGAATAAATTCAGCTGTTGGCAACACAGCGGAAGTGATTATTCGAAATAAACGAGTGCTAGTTAAGGTTGTTGCGCCAAGTTTTGTTCGTAACGGTAAGCAAGTATTTTAAGCTGTGTTTGTTAAACATCAGCATGGTAAGCGAGTAGTTAACAAATAGAGTCTAGAAAAGTGACAAGGATAAATAATAATGAGTAATATTCCAGCAGAATTGATGTATACCGCAAGTCATGAATGGGTACGAAAAGAGGTTGATGGTAGTTATACCATCGGCATTACCCAGCACGCTCAAGAGTTATTAGGTGATATGGTATTTATCGAATTGCCAGAAATCGGTGAAAATTTAAGCCTTGGTGATGAGTGCGGCGTTGCTGAATCAGTAAAAGCGGCTTCTGATATTTATGCGCCTTTGTCTGGTGATGTGATGGCAATCAATGAAGCACTCGAGGATTCACCTGAACTTGTGAATAATGACGCTTATGGCGATGGTTGGTTTTATCGCGTAATGCCTTCTGATACGTCGGATTTAGAAGGGCTTTTAAGCGCTGAAGCCTATCAAGATGTTATTGATGAAGAATAGATTATTTAAAGCCCTTTGAGTTTTTGATTTTCTTGAAGGGGATTAATTTATTAAAGTGTCGATTGTTACGATCAAATAATAGCTAATTTTTTATTGTCCAATTTACCTTTAGCGTTAAACGGTACTTAAGATTAGGTTTTATTTGATCCTTAATTTTATATTTTAAAGAGTAAGATTCTCTATTTTTAATAGAGAAAAAACTCACATAAAAGCAAAAAACGATAAAAATTAAGGCTAAATATGTCTCATCATACCCTCACAGAACTTGAGCAGCTGCAAGAATTCCAACAAAGGCACATTGGTCCAGACGATATTGAACAGCAGCAAATGCTGAAGGACATTGGCTCTAAATCCCTAGACGATTTAATTACTCAAATTGTGCCTGAGTCAATTAGAAATACCACTGAGCTTAATATTGGTGAAGCTTATACAGAAGCGCAAGGATTAGCCGAGCTTAGACAATTAGCTAATCAGAATCAGCTTCGAAAAAATTATATTGGTATGGGTTATTACGGCACTGAAGTGCCAAGTGTTATTTTGCGGAATGTGTTTGAAAATCCGAGTTGGTACACAGCTTATACGCCTTACCAGCCTGAGATTTCTCAAGGGCGTCTGGAAGCTATGCTTAACTTTCAGCAGATGTCTATTGATTTAACTGGACTCGATTTAGCTTCCGCTTCGCTTTTAGATGAGGCAACCGCGGCAGCTGAAGCCATGGCATTGGCTAAACGCGTGTCAAAAATGAAGAAATCATCTCTTTTTTTTGTTGCCGATGATTTATTCCCACAGACAATAGATGTTGTTAAAACAAGGGCCGAAGGATTAGGTTTTGAACTTATTATCGGCCCTGCAAAAGATGCAATTAATCATGATATTTTTGGTGCGCTATTTCAGTACACTAATCGATTTGGTGAGATTAATCATCACAGTGAGATTTTTAGCCAACTGCATGCTAAAAAAGTCATAGTTGCCGTTGCTGCGGATATTATGTCCTTGGTATTGCTTAAGTCGCCAGGGAGTTTTGGCGCAGATATCGTATTTGGTAGTTCTCAGCGTTTTGGTGTTCCCATGGGATTTGGCGGCCCTCACGCAGCATTTTTTGTCACTAAAAATGAATATAAGCGCTCAATCCCTGGGCGAATCATTGGCGTTTCAAAAGACAGCCGTGGTAACAGTGCGCTTCGCATGGCAATGCAAACGCGAGAGCAGCATATTCGTCGCGAAAAAGCCAATTCAAACATTTGTACGGCTCAAGCCTTGCTGGCAAATATGGCATCATTTTATGCGGTTTATCATGGTCCACAGGGATTAAAACGTATTGCTCAGCGTATCCATCGATTAACTGACATTCTTGCTTTTGGGCTCAAATCAGCAATTGCTCAAAAAGAGGGAATTAGAGTCATTAATGCGACTTGGTTTGATACTTTGACCATTAACGTCGTTGATGGCGATAGCATTATTGCCAGAGCAAATAAAAACCAGATTAACTTAAGAATTGATGATGAAAACACCTTTGGCATCAGCCTTGATGAAACCACGTCACGAAGTGATATTGAAACCTTATTTAATGTGATTATTGGTGAAAAGCATGGCTTATCTGTTGCGGATATCGATCAAACAATTTTATCTCAGGCCAGCAGAAGCATTCCTTCAGATCTGATACGAAACGATTCGATTTTATCAAAACCGACATTTAACCGTTATCACAGTGAAACTGAGATGATGCGTTATATAAAAAGGCTTGAAAACAAAGATATTGCGCTCAATCATTCTATGATAGCTCTTGGTTCCTGCACCATGAAACTCAATGCCGCAACGCAAATGCGCCCCGTTTCTTGGCCTGAATTTGCCAATATGCATCCTTTTTGCCCTCAGGATCAAACGCAAGGCTACCATAAGCTCATTCATCAGCTGTCTGATTGGCTTTTAAATATTACAGGCTACGATGCTATTTGCATGCAGCCCAACTCAGGTGCTCAAGGCGAATATGCAGGATTGCTCGCCATTCGCCACTACTTTACGGCGAAGGGAGAAGGGCACCGCAATATTTGCTTAATTCCTCAATCGGCCCATGGAACTAACCCAGCTTCCGCACAATTGGCTGGTATGAAGGTGGTTGTAGTAGCCTGTGATAAGCAGGGGAATGTGGATATTGACGATTTACGCAATAAAGCAGCTGAAATGACGAATGAACTTGCTTGCGTCATGATCACTTATCCGTCAACCCACGGCGTTTATGAAGAAACTGCTCGCGAAATTTGTGACATTATTCATCAGTATGGCGGTCAGGTATACCTTGATGGTGCCAATATGAATGCGCAGGTGGGGATTACGTCACCAGGCTTTATTGGCGCGGATGTATCTCACCTCAATTTACACAAAACCTTTGCTATACCCCATGGTGGTGGCGGCCCTGGAATGGGACCAATTGGCGTTAAAGCTCATTTAGCGCCATTTGTTGCTGGTCATTCGGTAATTCGTTTGGGGAAAAATAGTGATGATAATGGTGCAGTGAGCGCCGCACCTTTTGGTAGTGCAGGCATATTGCCAATCAGCTGGATGTATATTCGCTTGCTTGGATCGCAAGGGTTAAAAAGGTCAACACAAGTTGCCATGTTAAGCGCCAATTATGTTGCCCATAAATTATCGAATCATTATTCGATTTTGTATCGTGGTCGCAATGATCGTATTGCCCATGAATGCATACTCGATTTAAGGCAGTTAAAAGAGTCTTCAGGCATATCAGAGCTGGATATTGCCAAGCGATTAAATGATTATGGTTTTCATGCGCCGACCATGAGTTTCCCTGTTGCGGGTACATTAATGGTGGAGCCCACAGAATCGGAATCCAAAGTTGAGCTTGATCGTTTTATTGCTGCCATGATTTCGATTAGGCAGGAAATCGCAATGGTTGAAGCGGGGGAATGGCCAAAGGATAATAATCCGCTATTCAATGCGCCACATACCCTTGAAGATATTATGGATAGTGATTTTGACTTAAGGCCTTACAGCCGAGAGTTAGCTGCCTTTCCAGATAAAGACGTTAAAAATAATAAATTTTGGCCAACGGTAAATCGTATTGATGATGCATTTGGTGATCGAAATTTATGTGCTTGTATTCCAATATCAGAATATGAGTTTTAAACCTTAACTTTTAAGCGTTTAAATTGTCGAATTTAAGCCAGCCAAATGAATAAAGGCTGGCTTATTTCTGCATTTGTGGAAAAATCACCTCAATATTCCTGTCTAATTATTACAAGCCTAATAAAAATCGTTATGGCTATAAATTATTTTGCAGCTTTTTTACAAAGTGGACAAAACTGAGGTGACGATGATGACTGAATTATTTTTAAAACCCATTATTGAAACAGATAGCACCAAGTATAAAGCTGTCTATGAATTATTAGCTGATTATAAAGTCGAATACTGCAATAAAGAAATTCTTATTCCTCAATTTTTTCAATATGATGGCGCAAGTATTCCACGCTTGGCATGGCCAATAATAGGTTCTCCTTATAATCCTAAATTGATGGAAGCTGCCATTGTTCATGACTGGTTGTTTTATGTGCATATTCTTAATCGCAACGACACTAATCGAAATTTTTACAATATGTTGCTAAATGCGGGTATGAATAAAAGAAAAGCAAAAATAATGTGGATTTCTGTGCAATATTTTGGATATTGTCGCTGGGCGAATGATGAGTTGGATTTGGCGTACATGGTTAAGCTTAAACAGCGCATTATCGAAGATGGTCGTAACCCTTTGCACTATGGTTTATCTATTCCTAAAGCCGCTCACTGACAGACTACACTGATAGCATTTAAAGCGTAAAAAAGCGACAACCTCAAGTGTCGATGGCACAAATATTTTGTTACACTCTCGGCTCTGCCACTTATTGCTTTAGAGTTTGCTTATGCATCAGGTTGTATCTCCAGCTTCTCAACATTCACGCTCTGCTTCACATCGTTTAGAGTTGTTGGCTCCTGCAAAAAATGCTGATTTTGGTATTCAAGCTATTCGCCATGGAGCTGATGCTGTTTATATTGGGGGACCTGCTTTTGGAGCTCGTTCTGCTGCAGGAAATAGCATTGAGGATATTGCTCGTTTAACCACATTTGCACACAAATTTCATGCGCAAGTGTTTGTTGCGGTAAATACCATTTTAACTGATGACGAGTTACAGCTCGCTCAGCAATTGATTTGGGATATTTATCATGCGGGAGCCGATGCGCTGATTGTGCAAGATATGGGGATCTTGCAGCTTGACTTGCCGCCGATTGCCTTACATTCAAGTACTCAAATGGATAATAGAGAGCCTGAAAAAATGGCTTTTTTAGAGCAGGTTGGATTTACTCAAGTAGTGCTTGCAAGGGAGTTGAGTTTAGCGCAGATCCAAGATGTAGCCGCTTCGACGTCCATGCAACTCGAGTTTTTTATTCATGGTGCTCTATGCGTGAGTTACAGCGGACAGTGTTATATCAGTCACGCTTTTACAGGAAGAAGTGCAAATAGAGGCACTTGCTCTCAAATGTGCCGATTGCCTTGTAATCTTAAAACGAGACAAGGTGATGTGATCGCTGAAAATCAGCATTTATTATCATTAAAAGACAATAACCAAACCGATAATTTAGAAGCGTTAATTGATGCGGGGATCCGTTCATTTAAGATTGAAGGACGATTAAAAGATTTAAGCTATGTAAAAAATGTGACTGCTCATTATCGACAAAAGCTGGACGAAATCATTGCTCGGCGCAAGGAATTTTATTCTTCTTCCCATGGGCACTGTGAATACCATTTTAATGCGGATCCAAATAAAAGCTTTAATCGAGGCAAAACAGATTATTTTGTTAATGCTCGCACCAATAATATCAGTGATTTTAAATCGCCTAAATACCTTGGCGAGTTTGCAGGTAAGTTGGTAAACATTGGCCGAGATTTTATCGAGCTTGATACAGAACTTAAATTTAATAATGGTGATGGTCTTTGCTACTTTGCTGAAAATTATATTCAGTCACAACAATCCGATGACAAATTACTTGGGCTAAGAATAAATCGCGCTGAAGGGCAAAAGCTATTTGTGTCTCAAATGCCAAAACAATTAAAAAAAGGCATGGTGTTTTATCGAAATCACGATAAATCTTTTGAGGATACGCTTGCCAAGAATTCAGCGACACGAAAAATACCGTTAGCTATGGTGCTCGGCGACACTGAAGACGGATTAAATTTAACCCTATTTGATAACTATGGACATCAGGGTACTACATCAATTATTTGTGATAAAACTGTCGCTACTGATGTTGAAAAAAGTACTGCAAATATCATTAAGCAACTTTCAAAGCTTGGCAATACGGATTTTAGTATTGAGAATATTTCAATTAACACTGAAAAAAACTGGTTTGTTGCGGCTTCAATGATTAATGGGTTAAGACGTGATGGTATTGCGGCCATTGAAAAGATGCGGATAGAAGCATACCAACGACCAAAAGCGGGAATATATGATTCGAGTGCGCAGTACCCAAATAAAAATTTAAGTTATTTAGCGAACGTTGCCAATCAAAAAGCGGCCTCTTTTTATCAAAAGCACGGCGTTATCAATATTGAAAATGCTTATGAGCACAATAACATCAAGCAAGATGTGCCATTGATGATAACTAAGCATTGTCTGCGTTACAGCTTTAATCTATGCCCAAAACAAGTGGAAGGTATCAAGCCTGAACCTATGATTTTAGAAATGGGTAACGATACCCTTAAATTAGTTTTTGACTGTCAAAAATGTGAAATGATGGTGGTTGGCGTTAGCAAACAATAATTAAATATAAAGTTTAGGGGTATTAATGACTTTAGGAATGGTTGATAGAAATACACAAACATCATTTATTTATACAAAAAAAAATATAGTAGTTAGAGCCCAAATTATCAACCAATGGGCTAGAGGATTATTGGCTAGAGCAAGACATGATTGCAGTGACAAAATAGTGAAATTGCTATTATGTGAAAAAATAAATGGATCATGTAATTTATTAATTAAAGCTCTTCAGGCACAGGAAAACTCAGAATGTGCGGTGGATTTGCTTAAGGAAGCTAATCAAGTGTTATTGTCAGTGCAGCAACAACTTGATAGTAGTCGTGAAACTCATAACTGGATAGTAATAGTGTAACTCATGATGGACGTGATAGTTTGGGAGCTTAAAGCGACAAGGAGAAATACGTTCTAAAAAGAGGACCTAAGTTTGGTGTCATCACCAAAAAGCTCTTAGATAAGGTATCTCAAAAGAATCACCAAGTGTAACGCTTTCTAGTAGTATGAGTCCACTAATGGTAACCAAGATTTATTATTTCGAGGCCGTTAGATTTTTTATTCTTTTGTTGCATATTTAGTGGTCATTTTCATTTTAGACTCTAATGCCAATAACCCATTGGTTCGAGAAGGGCTTAGTTGTCCATCGAATCCCAGTATGGCAAAGTAATCTTGAGCGTTAAAATCCTCGATTTCTTTTTGGTTTTTACCATGTAACGACGCAATCAAAATAGCAATTAAGCCTTTAACAATACGAGCATCACTATCGGCAAGGTA
>SAMEA5043655__coassemble_197_pt1 | contig 12185 bp, 9 predicted proteins | sample SAMEA5043655__metabat2_high_PE_003 | metagenome-assembled genome bin SAMEA5043655 (sample SAMEA5043655) | Gadus morhua
AACAGAAAAGGTTTTATCGTCAGTAGCAGTATGATGCCAGTTAGCTAATTGCTGTGCGCCTTTAATAATTGTTTCAGCAAGATTCTCAATGGGCTTATCACTGTATTTTTGAATAGGTAAAAACTCAGCAATGCGTAATTTAATTGATTCTTTAATTAATTTTTGCAGTCTTTGTGAAACGAAGACTTTATGGCTATTTAAGAATGATCTTTTCTCAGTAAATTCTCCGAATTCTGTTTTGTATTCATCAAACCAAGCTGTCATTACGGGATGTTGTTTTTGTTCGTTATGAATCAAATTGAATTGTCTGCGGCCATGCAAATAAGCATCAAAGAGTGAAGAAACTAATGATGGTGGTAATGTAGCAGATGAGAGCAGTACTCTTGAGCCCATTAATCCTGCAAAATAAACTAATCTTGATAATGCTGGTAGATCATCATTGCCAAAATCATCTGGCTCATCTAAAACCAAATCACTGGTCATTAACCTAAGTAAAGGTGCTATTTGTTGCCCACCTGATGTGCCTTCGCTGGCCTCGATTAAATAATCAATGGTACTGACAGAAATAGGCGCATTAATGAGTTTATTGATAAAGCGTTTAGTATTTCTTTCGCTTCCAAGCCAGCGACTTAAGGCGCTACTGCTAATTTCTCCATCATATTTGACATAAAGGTGTTCAGCAAAAATATCTTCTGATTCACTGCCGCTAGAGGCAATTTTTTCTTCGAACTCTTTTGATTTTTGATTGTTTTTATCTTTTTCATAAAGCTCCTGTACCGCTTTAGAACCAATAACTACGGCAAGGTCGTCTTCATCCAGTTTGAGCCTTTCTTGCAGCGCATCACCTGTTTGTAATGATAAAGTGCGTAAACCAAGTGCAACACTAAATCGGCAACCTATTTGAGGGGCGGATAATCCATACATAATACGCGCATTGGCAAAGGTTTTTCCTTTACCAGTGGACGCCATGTTTACGCCAAAAAAACCACCTTTATAACTGCTTTCTCGAATACCACAAGCTAAATCAAATGCTGTATTTTGCCAGCGAAAATTTTTTAATTTGGTGCGTTTTTTTAATTCAGGGTGTTGAGCAATAACGGGAAGTTGGTTACCTAGCTGTGGTAATACTTTTGCAATCATATAGGCATTATTGGCCACGCCAATACAGTGCTCATCTAATTTTTGTTTAAGTTCTTTGGTTTTTCTGTCTGTATTAGCAAAGGTTTTATAAGTTGGATCTTGCCAGCGAACATGTACGTTATCGGAAGAGTAAACATGATCACCTAACATTAATGATAATCGAGCAATATGAAGTGGATAAGCCATTTCAGGTTTTGCATACTCAGATAAATTGTTTATCTTCAGTGCTCGACTAGCAAATTCTTTTGCTTTTTGACGCCAAGTTTTACTCGCTATGGGCAAAGCGCTAGATTTAAAGTTAAATACCTTCAGTTTATCTTTATCATTGAAACCATCAAAAGTGTGGTTAAGTGCATTCCACTCAGGGGAAACTCCTGTTTTAAACCACGTTTCAACATCATCAAGCAACATGTTATCGTTTAACTTTTTAGGTAATCTGTGATGGGAAAGAATTAACCATAAAATACATCCAGCAAAGCTACTATCTAAATCAAAACTGATTGGTGTTAAAGGATCATTTGGCAAATTGTTAAGTAAGTATTTTTCCTCATCATTAGTTAAATTAGCAAGATGAGTTAACCAGTCTTTATCGCTTCGATTATTAACAAAAGCTAAAAATAAGTGAGCAGACACCCACTCATGACGGTAAGGTTCAAAATTTTTCCCTTTACCTGTTAATTTTTTCTGAAATAACGGGTTGGCTTTACCAAAATCATGAAATAGCCCTGCAATACCTGCCATTAATGCGGATACATAACTGCTATTGATAAAACTTTCATCTTCAGTTTTTAATATATTTCTTGAGGTTCTGTTAGTTGGTACCGTACCTTGTAAATTAAAACGCTTACGATTACCAACAATCCATAATAACTCTGTTTGATTTTTGCCGTAAATACGATAGCAAGCTACCGCGGTATTTCTTCTGGCCGTCTTTTTCAATAATATTCTAAGTGTTTTTAAGCCTTCAAAAGTAATGGGCGTTTGCCATGTTCTTTGTCCTTTACGCTCTGCAAACTGGTCAATAATTTTTCGTGTTTCAGTTAATGCGATTTTATTGCACTCAGAGATAAGTAAAATATTCATTAATTAACCTCTGAGCAAACTTGTGCAGTGCTTTGTATTGTTTCAATCATGACATCTAATGCATCAGCGTTTCGAAATTGTTCCAAACAACGTTGACGAAATTCTTGTTCATCATCCCCAGCCATTGCAGCAATGAAAGCTTGGGGTAACACTAAAGCATCTTTAATAATGTCAGCGACATCAAAAACTAGACCTCCTCGTCGCGTTTTACCATGTAATACAGCAAGTCCATGGGGTAAACCAAGTACCCAGGTTGCTGTTGCACCTAAGCCATATGCAAGGTAATTCCCATGATCTAAAAAACGGTTAGCAACATCATGGCGATTACCTTTTTCTGAGCGAATAAAATCACCATATTGTGTAGCTTGACAGGCTAATTTATAAAGCACTTTGGTCGTAGTAGCTTCCAAGGAAAGTAATTCTTGGGTGTTTTTACATTTGTCTAGGTTGGTTTCAAACCGAGTTAATGTGCTATTTAATGAGTCTAAATTGATTGGAAATGTTTCGTTATTAGCTATTTTTTGCCAATGCTTTTTTACTTGTTTAATTCGTTGTGTTTGAAATAATCTTGCGGCTTCAAGCCTTAGTTCATCGTTAAACCAAAATTTAACCCATTGTTGTAGATATTCAGTGGGTCGGTATTCTGATTGAGACGTAAGCCATGAAACATCAACTTGAACCTCATTGCTGGCATATAGCGGTGTTCCACCGCCACCACAAAAACCGACTAATACACCTGCTTTAGCCAATTCACGCATAGCTGCCTGAGTAACGGATGTGCCAGTACCTAACAAAATTGCAGTGGTATTGGCAATAGGGATATTCCAGTAAAGGCTTTCTTTTCCTTGATCAGTTACGTATTCAACTCTGCCACCATTAACTAATACTCGGCAATGTTGCAAAAAATAAAGGTTGGCCCTTTTAGAATGAAGGATAGTTTTGAGTGAGCTTGGTGATAATTCCATTTTTATTACACTAAAGATGTGAGATGAGTAAGTTATTTTACATCCGAATTTTATTTTGATAATAAAAAGATAAAGTCAGCCACTGGTCCAGTCCCCCCTGTGTCAGTCTATACCTAAGGCCTTCGAGGCCTCGTGCTTGATGAGATAACAAGATGCGAACAACCATAAGGGCCAGAAGTAAAAGCACTTCGTTAATAAGCCGAATATATGGCTGCAATGATTCACGTTAATCACTCAATACTAGGTCTTGCAATCGGAAAGGGTCCATATATGGGGGTAGTATTTATATTTTCCTTGTTTTTTACTTCATTAACTATACTCAGAATTCATCATGAAATAACAAAAGGATTTGTTTATGGCGATGGCTTGTGTTGTCACCCGCGCAATAAATGGCGTTGAAGCGCCACGTGTGACTGTTGAAGTTCATTTAAGTAATGGTTTACCAGCGTTTAGTCTAGTGGGACTTCCTGAAACGTCAGTGAAAGAAGCGCGAGAAAGAGTAAGAAGCGCCATTATTAATGCTGGTTTTGAATTTCCAATGCGGCGAATTACGGTAAACCTTGCGCCTGCTGAGTTACCTAAGCAGGGGGGACGTTATGATTTGCCCATTGCGATTGGTATTTTGGCCGCATCCTCACAAATTCCTTTAAAATCATTAGAAAATTTAGAATTAGCTGGTGAACTGGCTTTATCGGGTGAGATTCGATCTTGCCAAGGCTTATTACCCATGATAATTGCCGCAAAAGATGAAGATAAAACCCTCATTCTACCATTGGGAAACCGAGTTGATGCGGAGCTTGTGGGTTATCAGCAAGTTCACTTTGCCGGTCATCTACAGCATTTAAGTGCATTTCTTCATGGGCAGCAAGAATTGGCCACATTAAATACGCAAACTCAATGGCTAGATCCGTCACCCGCTAATAATACGTTGTGCTTAAGTGATGTTGTCGGCCAATACCAAGCTAAAATGGCATTAGAGATTGCGGCGGCTGGAAATCATAATTTACTGATGGTTGGCCCTCCAGGAACGGGTAAAACCATGCTAGCGTCCCGCATTATGGGTTTACTTCCAAAGCTTAATTACCATGAAGCACTTGAAGTCGCGGCACTATACTCAGTGGCAGGGATGACACCAAATCAATCTCACTTTTTTGATCGTCCGTTTAGATCTCCTCATCATACTTCATCAGCTATATCATTGGTGGGCGGTGGCGCAATCCCCAAGCCTGGTGAGATCTCACTTGCTCATCGAGGTGTACTATTTCTTGATGAAATAGCCGAATTTCCGAGAAAAGTGCTAGATTGCCTACGGGAGCCAATGGAAACTCGAGAGGTTATTATTTCAAGAGCCGCGGCGAAAATGAAGTTCTCATGTCAATTTCAGCTTATTGCTGCTATGAATCCAAGTCCCTGTGGCGAAATTGGTGGGAAAAGTCGTGCCTCGGCACAACAAATACTCCGTTATTTATCAAAATTGTCAGGTCCCTTCCTTGATAGATTTGATTTAAGTATTGATGTACCGCAACTGCCTGCCGGTACGCTAACCAATAAGCAAAATAGCGGCGAAACGAGTGAACAAATAAAAATGCGAGTAATTAAAGCGCAAGAGGTTCAATTAAGCAGAGCTGGAATACTTAATAGCGAATTAAGCGGAAAAATGCTGAATCAAACATCGGGCATATGCCATCAAGATTTGGTTTTTTTAGAGCAAAGCGTATCTAAATTGGGACTATCAGTTCGAAGTTTTCATCGGTTGCAAAGAGTTGCAAGAACCATCGCAGATCTTAAACAAGAAAAATCAGTGAATCGTAGCCATATTGCTCAAGCTTTAGGGTATAGGGCAATGGACAAACTGTTGGCAAGCCTTAAAGAAAACAACTGAATAACAAAATTCATAGTTCAAGGGTCTATAAAAGCTTTGATGAAATAAATCCTCGGATTATAAGTGATTATCTCTCTGTTATTATGTGTTTTTTTAATATAATCGTAACAATCAGCCTACAGTGATTGAGCAAAGTGCTTTCAGCTAGTACCATATTGCTCCATTTTGTATCTGGAGTTTATTAATGAGGGTAATGCTTTCTGTTATTAAAGGAAGTTTGGTTTTTCTTGGCTATGTCATTAATACCTTATTTTGGTCTTTTCCTTTGTTGTGCTTAAGTGTGCTCAAGCTTATTCCTATCAAAAAGCTTGGCAGTACTTGCACCTATGCTCTCGACTTCTTAGCCAGCTGCTGGATAAGTTGTAATCGTTTTATGGATCGCGCTTTTAACCCATTAAAAATTACAGTCACTGGTGAGCAAAATCTCAGCACTAAAGACTGGTATATGGTGATAGCAAACCATCAATCATGGGTCGATATTTTAGTTTTACAGCAAATATTTAATCGAAAAATCCCATTTTTAAAGTTTTTTCTTAAAAAAGAACTTATTTATGTTCCTATTTTAGGGCTTACTTGGTGGGCATTAGATTTTCCTTTTATGCGAAGATATAGCACGGCGCAGTTAAGAAAAAATCCGCGATTGAAAGGTAAGGATATTGAAATTACGCGAGCAGCTTGCAGTAAGTTTAAACACAAACCTGTTAGCATAATGAACTTTGTTGAAGGTACTAGATTTAAAGCTGATAAACATAAAAAACAAAATTCGCCTTTTACTCACCTGCTTCGCCCTAAAGCAGGCGGAATGGCATTTGCTTTGTCAGCAATGGGAGCTCACATTAATAAATTAATTGATGTCGCTATCTATTATCCTGATGGTATTCCCAGTTTTTGGGACTATGTCAGTGGAAAAGTGAAGGAAGTCAGAGTTAATATTCAACTAAGGGATATTGATGAGAATCTTCGAGGCGATTATGTTAACGATAAAGTCTTTAAGAAAAATTTTCAGCAAGAGTTAAATATCCTGTGGCAAAACAAGGATGGAGTGCTAAATCAACTAGCAGAGCAGCCATATAAAGATAAAGAGGGTAGTCATTAAGATGCTTAATTTTTTACCTAGTTCGGTATTGTTTCTTATTTGCAATATTTTATTTATTTTTAACACTTTAATTTGCACAGGAATCATTTCCCTTGGTGGAATAGTTAAATTGCTGTTGCCAATAAATAGTGGTCGCAGACTCATCACTGTGATTATGGATAAAGTCATGTGGATGTGGGCAACTGGAAATGGCGGGATTTTAAAATTAACTTCAAAGCTTGAATGGGATGTTAAAGGGCTAGAGAATCTAGATAAAAATAGCTGGTATCTCATTATCAGCAATCATTTAAGTGGATTTGATATTGCCGCACATACCTATGTTTTAAGAAATCATATTCCAATGCTGAAATTCTTTTTAAAAAAAGAATTACTTTATATCCCTTTTCTTGGATTAGGCTGCTGGGCTATGGGCATGCCGTTTATGGATAGAGCAAGCCCTAAAAAACTAAAAAAGAATCCAAAATTACGTGGGAAAGATTTACAAACTACCCGTAAAGCTTGCGAGCAATTTCTGAATACTCCAACGAGTATTATGAATTATGTCGAAGGAAGCCGATTTACAGAAGAAAAACATCAGCGCCAAAATTCACCTTATCGCTATCTTCTTAAGCCTAAAGCGGGAGGCATAGCCTTCACGTTATCAGCAATGGGTGAGCAGTTTTCAAGTCTACTTAATATTACTGTCGTTTACCCTAATACTTCCAAGGATATTCTTGGGGATGCGCTAAGGGGCAAAGTAAATAAAGTGGTGGTGAGAATTGAATCTCTGCCTGTTCCTTTTGTTGATGATAAAAAATATTTTGCCGACAAAGATTATCGAGTGGCGTTTCAGCGGTGGTTGAATGACATTTGGTTTAAAAAAGATGAGCAAATTCATCAATTATTATTAGAAAACCAAGCAAAAGAAGAATGTCAGCAACAAGTTGAGCAGTTATAGGTAATATAGAACAACATCACTTAGTAACTAGTTAATAGGGCGAAGAGTTTTTACCTTAAATCTGAATGTTTCTTTTTCAAAATGTTCAGGTTTAAGGTTTGTTTGAGATGGTGATATACCAAAGCGATATCAAAATACAGAATTCAGAGCTGCACAGAAAGTTGAGTACAATTAGAATGGTTGAAGGAATGGTCAACCTTTTCGAGCGCATTATGCGATGTATTCACTTTTCTTTGGAATTCCCTTTGTGGAAGGCTTACAGGCTCTTATTCTTCCTCAATTTCTTTGCCGTAGAATAACTCTGTCTTCAAAAATCCATCTTGCCTAAAAGACGCTAAGCGCTCGCTGAAAACGAGCATCTTGACGTTGCCGGGTATATAAAGAGAAAAGCGTTTACAGCTCCATGATACCGTCAATTTCGACCAATGCTCCTTTGGGTAATTCATTGATACCAATTGCTGCTCTTGCTGGGAATGGCTGGGAAAAATGACGCGCCATAACATCGTTAACAGTAGTAAAATAAGCTAAATTTGTCAGATAAACATTTAGCTTAACAATGTCGGCTAATGTGCCACCTGCCGCATCACAAACTGCACTAAGATTTTTAAAGACTTGTTCAACCTGAGGCTCAAAATCATTCGCGATTAATGTCATTGTTTTTGGAATCAATGGAATTTGCCCTGACAAATAGACTGTGCTGCCAACTTTAACCGCTTGGGAATATGTACCAATCGCCGCGGGTGCACCGTCGGTTGCAATGATAGTTCTGTTCGCCATAGTCAATATTATATTCCTTACTTGTTTCGAGATATTCTTAAAACTTCAGGTAAAACGCGAATACGCCTCATCACATTAGCAAGATGAACTCGGTCATGGACAGAAATTCGCAGATTAATTAAATAAACGCGGCCATCTCGCTCTTCGGTACTGAGACTATTAATATTTGAGCCAGTCGCAGCGATGATATTAGTTACTTTCGCCAGCACTCCTTGATGGTTGATAATTTCAACGCGAATATTTGCTTGATATTCGGCACCTTCCACATTATCCCATTGCACAGGAATGTATTTTTCAGGCTCCATTTGGTAACCACGAATATTAGCACAGTTCTCCATATGTATTACGAGCCCTTTTCCTGGACTTACATGGGCAATAACTGTGTCTCCAGGGATTGGACGACAACAATTAGCAAAGGTCACCAGCATTCCCTCTGCGCCTCTTATGGACATCATTTGAGAATTACCTTGAGTACCATCGTCACCTGGTTTGCCTAATAATCGCTGAGCAATAACCAAGCTCATGGCATTACCTAAACCAATATCAGCTAACATATGATCCATGTCCTGATGCTTGGTATCGGCAATGACTTTGTTTTGCTGCTCCTCAGTAATATCTTGCAAAGACACACCGCCAAGGGCATGGTTAAGCAATCGTTTGCCAAGGGCAATGGCATCATCGTGCTTCAAACTTTTAAGTACCTGACGAATGCGAGAACGAGCCTTAGCAGTTACCACAAAATTAAGCCATGCCGCATTAGGTCTTGAGTGTTTTGCGGTAATAATTTCAACAGTCTGACCACTGGTTAAAGGTTGGCTGAGTGGATAAGCCATGCGATTAACCTTGGCACCCACACAGGTATTTCCTACATCCGAATGAACCTCGTAGGCAAAATCAACCGCAGTTGCACCTAAAGGTAATTCAAGTATTCGACCTTCAGGCGTAAAAACGTAAATTTCTTCTGGAAAAAGTTCAGTCTTTACGTTTTCAACAAATTCGTAAGAGTTAGTGGCACTTTGTTGCAATTCAAGCAGACTTTGCATCCATTTGCGTGCCCGTAACTGGGTTGTTGTTCCACCTTCTTGGTGCCCATTTTTATACATCCAATGGGCAGCAACACCTTTGTCGGCCATTTGATCCATATCTTCAGTACGGATCTGAATTTCAACGGGTGTACCGTGAGGACCAATTAGAGAGGTGTGAAGAGATTGATAACCGTTGGCCTTAGGTATGGCAATATAATCTTTAAAACGGCCCATTTTAGGCTTGTAAAGGCCATGCATCGCACCCATAACTCGATAACAAGTATCCACTGAATCGACAATGACGCGAAATGCATAAATATCAGCAACTTCTTGAAACTGAAGTTCTTTGTTGCGCATTTTGTTATAAATGGAATACAGGTTTTTCTCTCGTCCTTTAATATTGAACGCAATATTGCAGTCGTTTAAACGGGCTATAATGGCATCTTTAATATTATTAATTAATTCTTTACGGTTACCTTTGGCAGCTCGAAGAACCTCTTTCAGCACTCGGTAACGCATTGGATAATAGGCTTGAAAACCTAAATCTTCTAATTCGTTTTTAATATTATGAATGCCAAGACGGTTGGCTAGAGGGGCGAAAATTTCAAGAGTCTCGCGAGCAATGCGTCGGCGTTTATCGGGTCTTAAAGCACCTAAGGTGCGCATATTGTGAGTGCGGTCCGCCAATTTGATCAGGATAACGCGAATATCCTGAGTCATTGCCATCACCATTTTGCGAAAGTTTTCTGCTTGCGCTTCTTTTTTATCACGAAACTTTAGCTTATCAAGCTTAGAAACCCCTTCAACTAACTCGGCTACCGCTTTTCCAAAAAGCTCAGCTAAATATTCATGGGTAACGTAAGTATCTTCAATGGTGTCGTGTAGCAGCGCTGCCATTAACGTCTCATAATCGAGACGCATATCGGCTAGAATACGAGCTACGGCAACAGGGTGAGTAATATAAGGCTCGCCGCTGGTTCGCATTTGCCCTTCATGGGCAGTGCGAGCTATTTGATATGCCTGCTTGAGTAATTCAACTTGTTCTGGCTCTAAATAACCAGATGCAGACTCCTTGAGACCTTCAAACAGATACAATCAATAGCTCCTTACATAAAGCTTTTTACAATGAACGGCCTTCAGCAATAGCAGCAACAGCGGCAATTTCAGCAGCTTCACGCTCACGTACACTTTGACGCTCATCCGCGTCTAAGGTTTGTGCAGTCACTAAACCAAGCTCGATTTCACGAAGTGCAATTACAGTTGGTTTGTCGTTCTCTTCTTCAACCATTGGGTCTTTACCCTGAACAGCGATTTGGCGAGCTCGACGCGCCGCAACCAAGATCATATTAAAACGGTTGCCGATTTTTTTTACGGCGTCTTCTACAGTTACGCGTGCCATGTGGTAAAACTCCAGATTAGTGTGTTGAGGTAGAAAAGGTAACGCAAAATTTTACTCTGAATATTCAAGTTACTCCAAAAAGTATACTTGAATATTAGATCTATCGGTGCTTATTCCGCCAATAGATCTTGTAGCATATCATTGTGTGACTGGCTCTGACTAGTAAAGGTTAACCTTTGGCTTTGAATTATCGTGTGCAAATTTGATAATGCTTGCTCAAAATCATCGTTAATAATCACAAAGTCATATTCTTGATAATGAGACATTTCCGAAACAGCTTGCGCCATTCTGATATCGATCACTTCTTGGCTATCTTGTCCTCGTCCTGTTAGACGGCGCTCTAACTCTACTCTTGATGGCGGTAAAATAAAAATGCCGACAGCTTCAGGCATAAGCGCCTTAACTTGCTGAGCACCTTGCCAATCAATATCCAGAAAAACATCAATACCTTTAGCTAATGTTTCTTCAATGATAATTCTTGATGTGCCATAAAAGTTACCAAAGACTTCAGCCCACTCAAAAAACGCATTCGCTGCAATTAAGCGTTTAAATTCTGTTTGAGTAACAAAATGATAATGCTGACCATCGGTTTCACCGGGACGAGGATTTCGAGTTGTATGAGAAACTGACACCTGCATATTGCTCAGGTTATCTTTTAATAACGCTGAAATTAAAGACGATTTTCCTGCGCCGCTTGGGGCTGAAATAACAAAAAGATTACCATGAGCACTCATGCGCAAAATATCCAATAGTGTAGGCTTTCTTTGAAATAGAAAACCATTCAATAAATTTAACTTAGCCAAGCATTATATAACAAAGTTACTCAAAGTTGTTAGGCTCTGCGGAAATAGAATTTTGTGATGTTACCGCTTTTGTTCGTGCTTTATGCAAGGCAGTGCACGGTAAAATGAATTTGTACATAAACAAGCAATAACGAAGTAGAAAACCAATACACCAGTCAATTGAAAACTTCCTGCTAAACTATTTAGTACCATTACTAGATCATTGTTATCCAAAGGCAATTATTCAATATTAAAAAGCCTGAAAATGATAAATGAGCAAAAAATTATAGGACAAATGGGAGTTAACGTGTTTTTAAATTCACTAATCAGTTATAAAGGTTATGATTCATCAAACCGTTTTTTTGCTATTTCAATTGCATGTTATGCCGTATTCTGGATGGCTACTTTTAGCACCAACATAAACCTATTAATTACCAGTTTATGCATAGCGCCTTTTTTACAGCTGTCTGTCTATAGACATTATCGAAATATAAAAAAATTTAAAATATTATGTCATTTGATCCTCGTCCCACTCATCCTAAGTACCATTAGTATTTTATTGGACTTGGAAATTTGGACTCTAGCCATTTTTTCAATTTCTACTATTTTAATTTATTGGCCTTTTATTATAAATTTGAAAAATAATAATCAAGAAAGTAAGCCCTACATATTTGGATTTTGGGAGCCAGATTTACTGATGAGTGACATATCAAGACAAAGCCGTATCGAGCCTGTGTTTGGTAACCGTATTATTTTGTCAGAACTCGATACAAAAAAAAAGAAAATAAATGGCCATTTAAATACTTATACACTCACCACTAATCAGCAAAATGATGAATTAAACGCTGGCGAAATTTCGTTGAATAAAGTGAATTTTTTCAAAAGCATTATCAACCTTCCTCTTTATCAATTTATACTTTTAGTTGTGATGGTTTTAATTCCTATCTTGGCGATGGTTATGTTTTTTAATTAACGCTAAGAGTGCTTTAAGTTTATAAACATAATTGATGATTTCGAACAATCGAAGTCATCAATTAAAGAATCAATGCTAAAAATTTGGTTCATCGCCACCATAAACAAGCTGATGATAGTCCAAGCA
>SAMEA5043655__coassemble_202_pt1 | contig 11990 bp, 6 predicted proteins | sample SAMEA5043655__metabat2_high_PE_003 | metagenome-assembled genome bin SAMEA5043655 (sample SAMEA5043655) | Gadus morhua
TAATCCAGCAACCTTTACTCTGCCTATATAAGGATAAAAAATGGTGCCGTCAGCATGAACCCAGTTTCCTGCTTCGGCGCTACTACGATAAGAACCCGCTGGAATGGTTAACTCAGGATGATCCCAAATGGTGATGTTTAATACATCCCCTGCCCCAATGTAATACTGATAATTCGCTAGCTCGTTATCCAATATCGGATTGGCTTGGGTCATTATTTGAGGAGCAGTCATTTTTAACTGATTCACTAAACTTGGCGTTAGCTCGTACACATCAACGAGAGAAGATAAGCTCGGTTCATCATCTGCCTTATTCACTACTTGGCTGCTACTGGTCGATAAATGATTACCTGGCATAATGGTACAGCCACTGAGTATTGTGATTGCCAAGCATAAGGATATTGTCCTTTTACTATGAAATAGTTGAGGAACCAAGATGAGATACTCCAGCGTTAAAATTTTATAGATACGAGTGATTGCGACAAGAATCAACTAATATAGCTTATTTTTAAGCCGTTAGATGAACTTTAGATATGGCTACCGCAGGGACTTAGTGCTTTTTTATAAAAAAGTTGAAATTTAATTACTTAAATATTTTTATCTTTTTATTTAAGTTTTCTGTTTCTTATGTCGCCTTTATATAAAGTCGAGCTTTAACAGAGTCAGAAATACTAGCTATGTAAACATTAAAAGTCATTTATTATCAGTAGTTAATCTAGAGTAAATGTAAGAAACTAGTCCTTAGTCACAAAAAGACTCATCGCTAAAATAGAGATTTTCATTTTATTGCTCATTTCACACTTATGCCTGCAACACTAAATACACCTATAAAATACAATGAGTTAAATAAAATTACATTAAAGAAAAGAAAAGTGATGTGAAGTGAAGTGAAGTGAAGTGAAGTGAAGTGATTCAGATTTTTACAGAAAGTTGAGGGCAAATAGAAGGGGAAAGGAATTAGTGGATTATGCTAAATAAAAACCCCCGTAAAGCAATGCCTTACGGGGGTTTTTAAACTTTATGAGCTTCAGTGAAACGAAGGGGTGATGATTACATCATGCCGCCCATACCACCCATACCGCCCATTCCACCCATGCCGCCCATATCAGGAGCAGAGGCTTCTTGAGCTACTTCGCCAACCATCGCTTCAGTAGTGATCATAAGACCAGCAACTGATGCGGCGAATTGCAATGCGCTACGGGTTACTTTAGTAGGATCTAGAATACCCATTTCAAGCATATCGCCGTAAGTGTCGTTACCTGCGTTGTAACCGTAGTTACCTGTACCATTTTTCACGTTGTTTGCAACAACTGACGCTTCTTCACCTGCGTTAGCAGCGATTTGGCGTAATGGTGCTTCCATTGCACGAAGTGCGATAACCACACCGTGTTGCTGATCTTCGTTAATCACATCAACATTGGTAATCTTAGAAGCAGCGCGAACCAGTGCAACACCACCACCAGCAACCACACCTTCTTCAACTGCGGCGCGAGTTGCATGTAAAGCATCTTCTACGCGGGCTTTTTTCTCTTTCATTTCAACTTCAGTGGCTGCGCCTACTTTAATAACGGCAACACCACCAGCAAGTTTAGCCATACGCTCTTGCAGTTTTTCTTTGTCATAATCAGATGTTGATTCTTCAACCTGTTGCTTGATTTGAACAACGCGGCCCTGAATCTGATCTTGCTCACCGTTACCATCAATAATAGTTGTATTATCTTTAGTGATAACAATGCGCTTAGCAGTACCTAAATCTTCTAAAGTTGCTTTTTCAAGCTCTAGACCGATTTCTTCAGCAATAACAGTACCGCCAGTTAAAATAGCGATATCTTGTAGCATTGCTTTACGGCGATCACCAAAGCCTGGGGCTTTAACTGCAGCAACTTTAACGATACCACGCATATTGTTAACAACTAATGTTGCTAATGCTTCGCCTTCAACGTCTTCTGCAACGATAAGCAGTGGCTTACCGGTTTTAGCTAGACCTTCAAGAATTGGCAGTAATTCACGAATGTTAGAGATTTTTTTGTCTACTAACAGAATATATGGGCTATCTAATTCAACGCTGCCAGTTTCTTGCTTGTTAATGAAGTAAGGAGACAAATAACCACGGTCGAACTGCATGCCTTCAACAACGTCTAATTCGTTTTCTAATGCTTGGCCTTCTTCAACGGTGATAACGCCTTCTTTACCAACACGCTCCATTGCAGTTGCAATGATTTCGCCGATAGATTCATCAGAGTTAGCTGAAATAGTACCAACTTGTGCAATGGCTTTAGAATCTGTGCAATCTTGAGACAGTTCTTTTAATTCTTTCACTGCCGCGATAACTGCTTTATCAATACCGCGCTTTAAATCCATTGGATTCATGCCAGCAGCAACGGCTTTTAAACCTTCAACAACAATTGACTGAGCAAGTACAGTTGCAGTAGTCGTACCATCACCAGCAGCATCATTGGCTTTAGAAGCAACTTCTTTCACCATTTGTGCGCCCATGTTTTCAAACTTGTCTTCTAGTTCGATTTCTTTAGCTACTGACACACCGTCTTTGGTGATAAGTGGCGAACCAAAACTTTTATCTAAAACAACGTTACGACCTTTAGGGCCTAAAGTAACTTTAACTGCATTGGCTAATATATTTACGCCGGCTAACATTTTTACGCGAGCGTCATTACCAAATTTGACTTCTTTAGCTGCCATGTTGATTTTCCTTTAATTTCTTTCAAATATTTTAAAGTGGAATGTCTTAATGGATAATGTGGTTTATTCCACAATCGCCAAGATATCGGACTCAGATAAAATCAAAATTTCTTCACCATCAATCTTTTCTTTCTTAACGCCGTAGCCTTCATTGAAGATAACAATATCGCCAACTTTTACGTCTAATTCGCGCACGCTACCATTTTCTAAAATCTGGCCTTTGCCTACTGCTAATACTTCACCACGAGTTGATTTTTCAGCTGCACTTCCAGTAAGCACGATGCCACCTGCAGACTTTGATTCAACTTCAGTACGCTTAACAAGAACGCGGTCATGTAATGGACGAATACTCATTGTAAAACTCTCCTAATGATTCCCTGTGCCCAACATTCGAGCCGGTTTAAGTAAATATGATGATAATTTTTTGTATTAATTATCATCGGATGAATTCTATATGGGGTCGTTGGATATAGATCCAAGAGCAAATCCAAAAAAAATTTCATTTTTTTATTATTAAAGCCAATTTACTGATAAAATTTGACTTTTATCCCATAGCCGAAACCATCCTATGAGAGACAAACATGGGCTACTAAGCCAGCCCATCGGGCACGTATTGTTAAAAATGAGTTTACCAAATGTCATTGGTATTCTAACGATACTCCTTGCAAGCTTGGTGGATACTTTTTTCGTCAGTAAATTAGGTACTGATGCGCTGACATCAATTAGTTTTACCTTTCCTGTGACCCTCATTGTCTCAAGTATCGCTATCGGAATAGGGACTGGGGTTTCAACTAATTTCGGTCGCTTAATTGGTAGTGGCAATGCGCCAAATGCCAAGTTCTTCCTTCATGATGCACTGCTTACCACTTTAGCCTTGATGACTCTACTGGGTATTATCGGTTTGGTCACCATTAATCCGTTATTTAAATTATTAGGTGCAACCTCTGTATCCTTGCCGCTCATTTATGACTACATGGTTTTTTGGTATCTGGGCTCACCGTTATTAGTGTTAATGATGGTGTCTAACCAAGCTTTAAGAGCAACGGGAGACACTCGCTCTGCGGCTAAAATTATGATTATTGCGGCGTCTGTGAACATTATTCTTGATCCATTGCTTATCTTTGGACTGGGGCCTTTTCCCAAATTAGGCATGCAGGGCGCTGCCATTGCCACTAGCTTGTCATGGGTCTGTGCATTAAGTTTTTCTTGGTATTTACTGGCAGTTAAAAAGAAAATGCTTAGCTTTGTTGGCATTAATTTTTGCCGAATCAAAAGCAACTGGAAAAGATTAGCTCATATCTCACAACCTGCGGCATTGATGAATCTTATCAACCCAGTGTTTAACGCCATTTTGATGGCGGTGTTGGCTCGTATTAACCACGATGCCGTAGCAGCTTTTGGGGCGGGAACAAAAGTAGAATCATTATTACTGCTAGTCACTGTGGCTTTATCATCAAGCCTAGTGCCTTTTATTGCTCAAAACTTAGGGGCTAATCAAAAAGAACGCGCTCATAGAGCACTAATGCTAGCAATTAAATTTGTGCTTATTTTTCAAACGCTGATTTATATACCGATTTATTTTCTGGCAAATCCTATTGCGCTGATATTTTCAACTGATCCTGATATCGTTAAGTGGCTTACTTTTTATATTCAAGTATTACCTATAGCTTACGGGCCTTTAAGCGTCGTGATTTTGGTTGCCACATCATTAAATGCCTATCACAGACCCATCGCCTCTTTGGTATTGAATATTTGCCGCTTATTTTTATTAATGCTGCCATTAGCCATTGTTGGTGCAAAGCTTTGGGGAGTAGAAGGACTAATGCTCGCACTGCCAATCACTAATATTATCATGGGGCTGGCCTGCTATATTTTGGCAAAACAAATCAGTGAATCACCAAAAGCCGTCTCTCATTCAAATATTGACGATCACCCTGCCCTCAAAAATGCTGATAATGAATGTTCATAAACAGCACCGTTTGCAGCAATTCATTGCTTATAAAGATTTATCTCTCGGTGGAAATTCATTGAGAATTTTAAGGGTCGTTTTTTCAGTGTGATGACTGTTTTTTTGTGCTTTTTTACTTATTCTGAAATCGTCACTGCCTCGCCAAATTAATCTGTTAGCGGCGTTATAAATTCGAATATCAATTAATTGCATTTCAACTTGTTTGGGTGTGACAGGTGCATTGATATGAGTACCTAATCTCGCATTACCCGCGCCAATCGGTGTACTAGTACCTAATCCTAATGAGACATTGGCGCTTGTTAACTCTAATTTTTCTTTGGTTTGATAACGAACCAAAAAATCGGGATTGTGTTCATCATAGTTAAAGCCACTGTTGATTAAGTGCTCGGTGATGGTGTGCTTAACTCTCTCATCAGCCAGTTCATTTTCAGGCTTACTCGTAGACTCTATTGCAAAGGTTTTCAGCGTTAAAAAGTTTACATCAAGGGCATAATCAGTCCGTGGTGGCGTTGCTGAACATGCACTTAGTAACCACAAACTACTTAACATCATTACCATACCTTTAAATGTCATAAAATGTCCCTATATCGAATTATCTTCCATTACTAAAATCATTAAATGGTGATTTATCGTTTTGATTTAAAATGTTTTTTAATGCAGCTGATTTTGTCAGAGTCTTAACTCAGATTCAAACGTCCTTAAACTCAGCTGTTTAAAATAAGCAAAAGCCTAATTCTATTAAAATTAGGCTTTTGCATGAGCTTTACTAAATGACTTTAAAAAAAGTCATTATTAACTGACATGAACTTAGAATAACTAAGCATCATACCTCTCGCCGCGATAAAATTGCTGTTAATTCGAACAAAACGTGATAAATCTATGCCAACAGAGCCTAAGCGATTTCAAGCTCAGTTGCTTTTGAGATGAATTCGCTTGTCGTTTGATCCCATTTTTCCGCTTTAACAGCGCAAAACTTAAATTCAGGAATTTGAGCTATGGGATCAAGGGCATTAATCGTCAGCTTATTCGCTGCGGCCTCAACAAAATGGAAAGGCAAAAATAACACGCCAGCTTGTGCTCTTTTGGTTACAAAGGCTTTAATTTCGATTTCACCACGGCGCGTCGTTAATTTCAGCATATCACCATTGTTAACGCCTAGTTTATCTGCATCATAAACCGACATCATAACCCTTGGGCTCGCAAGCAAATCAAGCCCTTGTGTTTTACGGGTGAGAGTACCTGTATGGAACTGCTCTAACAGTCTACCGGTGGATAAAATTAACGGATAGTCTTCACAAGGCATTTCAGCAGGTAAGCGGTAATGAACAGGAATAAACTTACCCTTGCCTCGAGTAAAGGTTTCGCTATGCAGTATCTTGGTGCCAGCATGGTTTTCATTCAAACATGGCCACTGAATACCTTGTTTACCTGCAATGCTAGTCGGTGCAGTTCGCTGCCAACTTATGCCTCTATATTGCGGCGTTAACTCGGTGACTTCTTGCCAGATTTGCTGCTCATTTTCATAATGCCAATCAGCACCCATTGCATTTGCTAGCATTTGCACAATTTGCCAATCTGCTAGTGCCATTCCGGGTGCCTGCACCGCAGGCTGTAATTGCTGCACACGTCTTTCCGTATTGGTGAAATGCCCTCGTTTTTCAGCAAATGCCGCAGCAGGCAGGACGACATCAGCCATTTGCGCGGTTTCAGTCATGAAAATATCTTGCACCACTAAAAATTCGGCGTTGTTTAATCCTTTAATCACATGGGCTTGATCAGGATCACTTAGCACAGGGTTTTCACCCATGATAAACATGGCTTTGAGGTCACCGTTCGCCATGGCTTTCATCATATGCGTTGCCGCAATACCAATTTGATTTGGCAATTTGCCCGTTTGCCAATGCTGCTCAAAACTGCTTCGATTTTTAGCTTCGATTAACTGCTGATATCCAGGAAGATAATTAGGCAATGCGCCCATATCGCAAGCACCTTGAACATTGCTTTGACCCCGTAATGGGTTAATACCCGCAGCATCAATGCCAATATTACCAAGCATTAATTGAAGGTTAGCAATGGCGGTGACATTATCGTGCCCAGAAGTATGCTGTGTGATCCCCATGGCATAATAAACAGCAGTTTTTTTAGCGGTACCCAGCATGTGAGCAAGTTTGGCAATGTCTTCTTCTTTGACGCCTGTAATGATGGCCGCATTTTGTAAGCTGTAATCACTTTTCATGACTTCAGCTTTTACTTGCTCAAAATTCTCAGTGCGATTCGTAATATATTGCGGTTTATGCCAGTTATGAATAATGATTTGCTGCATAATGGCATTGAGCAACATGACATCAGTGCCAGGCCTTTGAGCAATATAAAACTCAGCAGTATCGGCAATCTCAACCTTTTTAGGATCGGCTACCACTAAACGAGCATTGCCATTTCGAACGGCGTCTTTGATTCGAGAAGCAATAATAGGATGAGCACAGGTTGTATCTGAGCCTATGATAAAAATCAGATCCGAATCTTTAATGCCCGGAATATCATTGGTCATCGCACCGCTACCAAGGCTGTCATATAAAGCACTTACCGTAGAGGCATGGCATAGACGGGCGCAATGATCGATGTTATTAGTGCCAAAAATAGAACGGGTTAATTTTTGCAGTAAGTAATTTTCTTCGTTGGTGGCTTTAGCTGAAGCCAGTGTCGCTAATGCATTACTGCCGTGTTTATTTTTAATTTCAGTTAGGTTTTTAGCCACATAATGAATGGCCTCTTGCCAACTGACAGGTTCGAGTTTGCCATTTTTGCGAATAAGCGGCGTTGTTAATCGCTCTTTACTGCCAACAAAATCAAAACCAAAGCGACCTTTAACGCATAACATGCCTTCATTAACTTTAGACTCAGTGTCTCCGGTTACATAGGCTATTTTGTTGGTTGCCTTATCAACGTGCATAACAACACGGCAGCCTACACCGCAATAGGTACATACGGTCGAAATTGCATTTAACGTTTTAGTTCTCGCTTGAGATTTGTCCCGTGAATCAACCAGTGCTCCCGTAGGACACACTTGCACGCAGTTACCACATTGAACACATTGGCTATCTTTCATTGAAGCGCTAAATCCAGCCCTTGGTGCGCGGCGGTTACCATTTGTTTCTGGGTTTTCTGTATCAGGCAAAGCTGAGAAACTATTTGCTTCAAAGCAAATGGCTTGATGGCCTGATTGACGCTGGCACATATCAACGCAAGCGCCGCAACTGATACAGCGGTTGGCATCAAAGGTAATAAAAGGCGCACTCGTATCAACGCTAAAATGCCGCGCAAGTTTGCTGTTATCACCTGCAACCGCATCACTATCTACTCGGTATTGGGTTGCGTAATCCCTAAGATCGCATTGAGTATTTGCCTGACAAGCACATTCCAAGCATCGAGCAGCTTCTTCCAATGCAAGATCATCACTAAATCCTTGCTCAACTTCAGCAAAATTATTGAGTCTGCCTTGAGGTGTAATCTCTGGCGTTTTGATTCTAGATTTTGCCTTGATGCCAGGATAGAGAGTCTTATCAAGCGTCTTAGTTTTTTGCGCTTTAGTTGCATTAAATTGCTGAGGCACTAAATCACAGGTAAGCCCCGAGGTTAATTGTCTGTGTATGGCTTCTGCGGCTTTGCGACCATCACCAATAGCGGCAACGGCAGTTGCAGGTCCTCGTCGAGAATCACCCACAACAAAAATCTTCTCAATATTGGAAGACATGGTGTAATCGCAGCCGATAAAAGTATTCCAACGACTTAAAGCAATCGCACCACTGGCAGGTTGATTCTCTGGAGAATCAAGAAAGCTCATATCGGGCGTTTGCGATACCGCAGGGATCACAGTATCAAATGCTTCAGTAAAGGTTTCACCGCTATCAATCGGCGATCGTCGACCTGATGCATCAGGCTCACCAAGTACCATTTTACTGAAAGTAATGGCATTGACTCTGCCATTTTCATCACTGTGGTTTTCAATGGGATTAGTTAGAAAATGAAACTTCACGCCTTCGACTTCAGCCTCATGAATTTCATAAGGCTCAGCTGGCATGGCCTCTTTGGTGCGGCGATAAATAAGCGTTACATCAGCACCATCACGAAGCGCTGTTCTCGCGCAATCAATGGCCGTATTACCGCCTCCGATAACCGCCACTTTTTTGCCTGTAATGCACTTTTTATCGGTGCAAAAATCTTTTAAGTAGTCCACGCCAAGATAACAACCATCAAGATCGCTGCCTTTATAATTCATGGCAACGGCTTTTTGAGCGCCAATCGCTAAACAGATAGCATCATTGTTATCCATTAATTGATTCAGTTTTAATTCTTTACCAAGCTTGGTGTTGGTTTTAATTTTAAGTCCATTTTTGCAAAGTAAATCAATTTCTTTATCTAATATGTCTTTTGGTAATCGGTATTCAGGAATACCGTAACGCAGCCAGCCGCCCGCCTTTGGCATGGCGTCATAAATGGTTACATCATGGCCTTGATTTGATAAAAAGTAGCCAGCACTTAATCCACCAGGGCCAGCCCCAATAATGGCAACCTTTTTACCTGTATTTGGCGCTTTAGGCGGAATATAAGGATTTTCATCATTGAGATCTAAATCTGCCGCGTGCCTTTTAAGCTGACGAATGGCTAAAGGCTCATCAATCAGTCCTCTGCGGCATTCTGCTTCACAAAAAGCGGGGCATACTCGTCCAATAGAAAGGGGCATTGGAAGAGTTTCTTTAAGTACTTTAATCGCTTCGGTATGGTTACCTTCGGCGATGTGATAAAGGTAAGACTGCACATCAACACCTGCAGGACAAGCACGCTGGCATGGCGCTTCACAGTCAGCAAAGTGATCGGTCAAAATTTGTTGCAATGCTTGCTTTCTTAATTGGCTCAAATGTGCTGATTGAGTTCTGATTTCCATGCCAGAACATGGTTCGGTTTCACAGGCTCTTTGGCACAAAAAGCTATTATCTTTTTGCTTTATTTCCACCATGCATAAATTACATTTTTGTTTTTCTTCACTTTGGTTGGAATTATTACAAAGATGAGGAATTTCTATTCCTACTAAATTTGCTGTTTCAAGTAAGGTATCGGTTTTTTTTGCGGCAATTTCCTTACCGTCTATTAATAGTTCTATCATACAAGACCTTATTTTTTCTTTAGATAATACTCAAAACACATGGAATGACTGAATGAAAGCACAATAGCGATATGAGCATTCTGAGTATCAGCAGCATAAAATACGCAACATTCAGTATACGCTTTATACAAACGGCTCAATGGATGAGTAATTCAAGTTTGTAATTAAATTGTTTGAATGATCACAAAGCTGCCATTAACTGTGAAGCCAACTGATACATTTATTGTGTTTTTATGACCTGCATCACCAATGAAATAAGAATTATTAGATGTTTGTCACATTATTTAGCACATGCTAAATTTTGATTCATCTATGTTGCATCTATCGGCAAGCAACCTCAAGATCTCGTTTTTAGCGAAAAATAAAATACTGTAAGCCTCGCCCAAAGGGAGTTTCACAAAAAAACGAATACATAGCATAATGCGCTCGAAATGGTTAACCATTCCTTCAATCATTCCACTTATATTCGACTTTCTGTGAAGCTCTGAATTCTCATCTTGAAGTCGCTTAGGTATAAATTAAACTAAAGCGCTTATTGTCACTCTTTTATCGTATTTTAATTCCGTAATTAATTTCTTGTACGAAAAACAATCTAAGACTTAAAAAATGAAGTAATGCATGCTAGGCTCTGTTGACATAGATTTGTTAGTTAAAGTTTAATTTCAGCACTCAAATAACAATTAGACTCTTGTCATTGTGAAGCCATTTGTTTAGATATTTAACTTAGTTTTAAAAAAGTATTTTAAATTAAGTTTTCTTATAATCAATTGCTTGTCATTAAACATTCCTAATTAAAGGAAGGAGGCACAATTGAATTATACTTATTTCCTGATTTTATTTGCTACCACATAAATAATGAAAATCTGTTTTATTATTACCGGATTAGGCATGGGGGGCGCTGAGCGTCAGGTCTGTGATTTAGCCGATGAACTTACGCTATTAAAACATAATATTATCATCATATCTTTGGGGGGGAATTCTATTGTAAAACCAAAATCGAAAAAAATTGAACTTATAGAATTAAATATGAAAAAAACACCTTTAGGTTTAATTAGCAGTTTAAAAGCATCTTCTAAAATAATTAAAGATTTTAAACCTAATATTATTCATAGTCATATGGTTCATGCGAATATCTTTGCTCGTCTAGTAAAGTTTTTTATCAAGATCCCTAAGTTAATTTGCTCTGCTCATGGCAATAATGAGGGCGGGATATTACGAATTCTTTCTTACCGTATCACTGATAGGTTAGCCGATTTAACAACGAATGTAAGTAAGGATGCCGTTAATGTATTTATCAAAAATAAAGCAGTAATCAAAGAGAGAATTATTAATGTACCTAATGGTATAGATCATCATAGATTTCAATTTTCATCATTAGCGAGAACTAAAAAAAGAAGTCTACTAAATATTAATGAGCAAACAATATTGTATCTTGCTATTGGGCGATTATGCGAACCTAAAGATTATTCAAACATGTTGTGTGCTTTTGCTTCCGTTGTGAAAGAATCTAAACAATGGGACAAAAAAGTTCTATTGGCGATTATTGGTCAAGGTGAATTAGAAAAAGAATTAAAAACATTAGCCTCTGAGTTGAAAATTCAGAATTATGTCCATTTTCTTGGAATGCATTTAGACGTAGAAGATTGGCTATCAGCCGCAGATTTTTATGTTATGTCATCAGCATGGGAAGGTTTACCACTTGTCATTGCTGAAGCAATGTCAGTCAAACGGTTTGTTATTGCAACAGATTGTGGCGGCGTAAAAGAATTAGTTGGAAATACAGGCGTTTTAGTTCCTCCTAAAGATTATCATGCTTTGGCTAATGCGATGTTAGATGCCATGAGAATGCCAAGCGCCGAAAAAACAGAAATGACAACAAAAGCGAGGGCACGGATTATTAAATATTACTCTCTTAGTTCAGTGGTAAAAAAATGGCTTAATCTTTACCAAAGTTAAATCAAAACTGAAATTTATTGCCGCCACTCAATATTTTGCCAAATCGTAAGATTTGCAAAACATTTATACCATATGATGCAATATTTTAAACCAACTGTGAATTTCCCAACTAAATAATATAAGGCGCATAACCGATTTTTTGTGAAGTTATTGCTTTGGTTGCTCAAATACGGCTTTAGCCTTGTCATATGAAGGTCTTCGAATTGG
>SAMEA5043655__coassemble_203_pt1 | contig 11911 bp, 11 predicted proteins | sample SAMEA5043655__metabat2_high_PE_003 | metagenome-assembled genome bin SAMEA5043655 (sample SAMEA5043655) | Gadus morhua
TGGTTACAATAACCGTCGTAATCAGATTTATGACACGTAAATTTGATTTAGCTATTACTAGGTCTGTTGACATAAAATACCAACAAAAGTAGCAAAAATGCACAAATCTATGTCAACAGAGCCTAACAATCATTTTCAATGTATGAGTGAAATACTTTAACAGCAGGAAAAACCAAATATTGATCATCGATTGATTTTTTATAATCGACGTTAAATTTGCTGGTGGTTGAAAATGATTGCTGTGGATATTTGATTTGGATTAAACCATCACTTTATTGGATTAAATCACCATTAAATGCTTACGATGGGATTTAGAATTTATTTTGGCTGTTTAAAGTGCTTTTGAAAAATGCAACTTATGTTGTTGATTGAATGAAAAAGCTTTAAGCATCGACGTCACATTTATTATTTATATAGCTAGCCGAGTTTTTACTAATTGATATGATGATTGCAGTAGTTCATTCATAGAGGAATGTTGTGGCTATCAAAATCGTATCAAACACCCCTAAATTTGTTGTATTTGATATTCAAAAGTTGTCTGAAACACAACATATGATTTTTGGTGCAGACTATGTGCTAATCAGGCCAAAATCGACAGGATGTACTCTACATTTAGCTGACAGTCATTTTAGGCTGAGTATTGGACAGCTAATATTACTTGCCCCATTCAATCCATTTCGCCTGACCCTTGATACCGAGTCTTCATACAAACAAAAACAACTTGATTGCGATGTGCTGCATTTCAGATTAAGCGGTCTAAGCCAAAGTTTGATTGATGGCCAGCAATTTGCTGATATTAAATCAATGCTCAATCAATCTCGCCATGCCTTACTTTATGAAGGACCTGAAATCACCGAAATTGGTAAGCAGTTTAATGCAATGAAAAATACCTTTGAGTTATCTCAATTACTCAATTTATTGCATATATTGGATAATTTATCGAAACTAGACCCAAAGCAATGTTTGCTGAAAAACTGTATTGAAATATCCCATGTCAAACGCACAGAGGATAAATTAACGGCCAGTTTGTTATATATAAAAACGCACCTAACAGATGCATTAACCGTCGCAGAGGTCGCCAAGCATTTGTATATGGCTGAAAGTACATTTTCGCGGTTTTTTCATGCCAATATGGGGGTGACTTTCTGGCAGTATGTTATCGAGCAGCGAATACGACTTGCATCAAAGCTACTAGTGCAAACTGATAAATCGATTTCGTATATTGCTGCTGAAGTTGGATTTACTTCTATCTCTGGATTTAACTGTAAATTCAAACAATTAATTAAAAGTACACCAAGAGAATATCGCTTAACCCACACAGATATGAGGCTAAGTGCTTATACATCTAAGTCAGTTAAAAATCAGATTAAAAAGCAACTTTTATCACTGGTATAGGAGGCATTATGCTAACACCGTCAGAAATTGCTTTAACTGTTTTCAGTATGTTTGTTGTGATTAAACTTTTGGCTTCAGCGCACCTTTTTATTTGCTCTCAAAAAGCAAAATGGCAAGGTCGTAAAATGGCTGGTTGTATGGAAAAGTTTGCGACTATTAATTCAAAAAGACGTTAGCGGATAACGATAAATACATCAACATTTAAAGGCGCAAATAATCACTGCGCCTTTTTTATTTATATTTGTTTTCTGCTAAAAAAACTGCAGCAGAAATTTGATAATAGATAGCAGTATTTGGATATTCACATTCGTTAGATATTGCAATAATTCTCATCATTGAATTAGGTGAAATTCCTCACCTTTCAACCGAAAGAAGCAGCGGTATTTTATCTTCGCTACTTCATATGTCACTATCATTCTCTTGGAGAGTCTGTAATGAGTGTATCTAACGATCTATATCCAAATGCTTCTAGCCCATTAGAGCGTAAAGAATCTGGCGTACCATATGTTCGTCAAGGATTAAAAGTTGAATCTTATAACGACTTTGACCCTTTAAAGCATGTCATCGTAGGTATCGCTGATAACCAACATATTCCTGAAGCATGTCCAGCCAGTAACGAAAAAATTCCAGCTGGCTCTCCAATGCGCGGTGGTAAAGCGGGTCGCCGTTCAGAAGAAAGTATTGCAGAAGCTAACGAGTGCTTAAATGGTTTTGCTAAGTTACTTGAAGGCCGTGGCATTATTGTTGACCGCCCAGGTGCGGTAGATTGGAACGCTCGTATTACAACGCCTGATTTTTCTATCAGCTCTGGTTTTGGTGTTATGCCTCCTCGTGATTGCCTATTAACTATGGGTAAAAGCATTCTGATGGCACCGATGAGCTTCCGTAGCCGTTATTTTGAATATTTGGCTTATACTGATTTGTTACGTGAATATTTTGAATCAGATCCTGAGTGTTTAATCGAGCAAGCACCTCGTCCACGTTTGTCTGATGATAGTTTCCGTATGGATTACGTTGCAGCTTATGAGTATCTGTCTGATGAAGAAACTATGGCTCGCTCATGCCGTAAAGAATATTCTACTAAAGAAACTGACATTCTGTTTGATGCTGCTGACGTAATGCGTCTAGGCAAAGACATCTTCGTTCAGCACGGTTTAACAACTAACCTAGCTGGTATTCGCTGGATCAAGCGTAAGTATGAGCCACAAGGATTCCGCGTTCATACATTGAGCTTTAAAGATAACCACCCAATTCACATTGATGCGACTTTCTGCCCATTACGTCCAGGTTTAATGTTATTGAACCCACATCGCCCACTATTTGAAGGGCAGCGTGAAATTTTTGAAAAGAATGATTGGCAGATTGTTGAAGCTGTTGAGCCATCATGGGATTGTCCACCACCACTTTGCTACTCAAGTACTTGGTTATCGATGAATACTCTGATCCTTGACCATAAAACAGTCTGTGTTGAAGCAACTGAAACAGCACAAATGGAACAGTTTGATAAGCTTGGTTTTGAAGTGTTACCTGTTAATTTACGAAATGCTTATGCATTTGGCGGTGGTTTACATTGCGCTACTGCTGACGTACTTCGTGAAGGTACTCGTGAAGATTACTTTGCTAATCAATTCACTGGTGCTCACAACATCGATCATTGGGAATATTAATTACCCACCAAAATCTAAGTAAATTACTGCGCCACTGTATAACACAGTGGCGTTTTTTTATCTTATTTCATTCCTCTCACTTATTACCTATCAGCAGAATTTTGACAGTTTAGAGCAATATTCAGCTATTTATATTTGCCAATAGCTTCAATATATCAATCAGATTAAGTGAAATTAGAAGTTATTTGAATTTAGCTAACAAAAAGAGAATGCATCATGGTTAAACATTATGTGGGTTCAGAAGTCGGACAATTACGCAGCGTATTAATTCATTATGATGATTTGGCATTTGAACGTTTAACGCCGTCAAATTGCCATGAAATGCTATTTGATGATGTGCTATCAGTAGAAAAAGCAAATGCTGAGCATAAAGGATTTGCAGATTTACTGATTAAAGAAGGTATTAATGTTTTATTTTTAAATAAAATGCTTGCTGAAACATTGGCAATACCAGAAGCGAAAGCATGGCTTCTAAATACTCAGCTTAGTGATTATCGTTTAGGCAAAGCACTAGCAACCAGCATCAAGCATTGGCTCAATGAATTACCTAATGATCAAATTGCTAAATATCTCACCGGTGGTTTGGCTTTCAATGAAATTCCAGAGCCATTCTTTAAGCCGCTGTTTGATTCTTACGATTATGAACATTTTATTTTAAAGCCGCTTCCTAATCATTTATTTACCCGTGATACCTCATGCTGGGTTTATAACGGCGTATCCGTTAACCCCATGGCAAAAGCGGTTCGACGTCGTGAATCGAATAACCTTAAAGCAATATATAAGTGGCATCCAAGCTTTGCAGAACAAGATTTTAATTATTACTTGGGCAATGAAAATGTTAACTACGATAACGCAACCGTTGAAGGCGGTGATGTATTAGTTATTGGCCGAGGTGCCGTGTTAATTGGCTTATCAGAGCGTACGACCCCTGAAGGTGTTGAAGCTTTAACAAGATCACTCTTTAAAACAGGTCAGGCATCGAAAGTGTTGGTATTTGAATTACCTAAAGATCGCGCTTGTATGCACCTTGATACTGTTTTTACTCAATTAGATATCAATGTGTTCTCAGCTTATCCTGCTGTCATTAATGATAATACGCGCTGCTGGACTATGACTCAGGGTATTAACGATAAGCTCGATATTGTTGAAGAGTCTGGTTACAAGCAGGCATTGATAAAAGCGCTAGCATTGGACAGTATAAAAATCATTACCACTGGCGGTGATATTTATGGTCAGGAACGTGAGCAATGGAATGATGCTAATAACGTATTAACCATTCGTCCTGGTGTGGTTGTCGGTTATGAATGTAATACGCTAACCAATGAGAAATACCGTGACGCAGGTATTACAGTGCTTAGTTTTGAAGGTGATCAACTTGGACGTGGCCGCGGTGGCGCGCGTTGTATGAGTTGTCCTATTGAACGTGATGGAATTTAACTTAATCTCATCTAACGATTCAGCCTAGAGCTGAGTCGTGAATAAACAAAATAATGAATAACTGAAATATTAATATATCAAGGATTGTCATCATGGCTTTTAATCTGAAAAACCGTAACTTTCTTAAATTATTAGACTACACACCTGCTGAAATTCAGTTTCTGTTAAATTTATCTATCGATTTGAAAAAAGCAAAATACGCAGGTATCGAGCAGAAAAAATTAGTGGGTAAAAACATCGCGCTGATTTTTGAAAAATCATCAACTCGTACTCGCTGTGCATTTGAAGTTGCCGCTCTTGATCAAGGTGCTTTCGTTACTTATCTTGGCCCAAGCGGATCGCAAATCGGTCACAAAGAATCAATGAAAGATACCGCTCGCGTTTTAGGCCGCATGTATGACGGTATTGAGTACCGCGGTTTTGGTCAAGCGATTGTTGAAGAATTAGGTGCTCATGCGGGCGTTCCTGTATGGAATGGTTTAACAGATGAATTCCACCCAACTCAAATTCTGGCTGACTTTATGACCATGATGGAGCAATTGCCTCATGTGCCATTAAATGAAATGAAGTTTGCTTATCTTGGTGATGCCCGCAACAACATGGGTAACTCTTTGATGGTTGGTGCTGCGAAAATGGGCATGGATATTCGTTTGGTTGCGCCAAAAGCTTTCTGGCCAGAAGAAGCATTGGTTCGTCAGTGTTTAGATATTGCTGAAACTACTGGCGCTAAGATCTCCTTAACTGAAGATGTAAAATCGGGCGTTGAAGATTGTGATTTCCTTTACACCGATGTATGGGTATCTATGGGTGAGTCTAAAGATGCTTGGGATGAGAGAGTTAAACTAATGACACCATACCAAGTTAATATGGATGTTATTAAAGCGACGGATAATCCACAGGTTAAATTTATGCACTGCTTGCCTGCATTCCACAACGATGAAACCACTATGGGCAAAGAAGTGGCAGATAAGTACGGCATGAAAGGGCTAGAAGTGACTGAAGATGTATTTGAGTCTGCTCACTCTATCGTATTTGATGAAGCTGAAAACCGTATGCACACCATTAAAGCAGTTATGGTTGCTACCTTAGGCGCATAACCAAAGTAATAAAAACGGCGTTAATCAACAAAAAGGTTAACGCCATCCTACCGATACAAACTTACCTATTATGGCGTTGAAGCCAACCTCAGTTCATTTATGGTTGCTTACCTAAGCTTAAGAATACGCCAAGGAGCTCAAAATGGATAAAACAAAAAAAATCGGATTTTTGGCTGCATTTGGCGCCGCAACATTGATGGGATTAGTGGGTTATTTTGCTCGTCATATTAATGCGCAGGGTGATGTAATTGCATTTTCAAGGATGTTTTGCGGTGCGTTATTGTTCTTCTTTATTTTACTTGGCTTGGGGCGCATTAAGGATTTAAAAAAATACCGTCTTTCTCCCGCTATGATTTTTAGTGGCCTATTTATGGGTGCTTGTCTTTCAGCTTATATTGCGGCAACGCAAATGACCAGTATTGCCAATGCAGTGTTCTTCATCTACGTCGGTCCTATTATTTCAACGTTATTGGCAATTATCTTCCTCAAAGAGCCGTTCAAACCAATCACTATGTTTGCGATTAGCATCGTGTTTTTAGGCATGATGCTGATTGTCGGGTTAATTAAGGTGACAGATGCAGGGGTTAGTTTTGGCATTACTTTTGCGGCAGAAACTTTTGCTGGTGACATGTTGGCTTTAGCTTCAGGTGTTGGCTTTGGCCTGTTTTTGTTTCTTGGCAGGTTTCGTCAAGATGTACCAGGGGATGTGCGCTCATTTTGGAATTTCTTTTTTGCCCTAGTCGCTATCTGCATAATGTTTATGTTTAGTAAACCGACCATTTCACAAATGACACCAACAGATTGGGCATGGTGGATTGGTATCGGTGTGGTATGCGGCTTTGGCGCATTATCATTGTGTACCATTGCGACTAAAAATTTACTCGCGGTTGAATTTGCGACGATTTCTTATTGGGAATGTGTAGTGGCATCGATTATTGGCATAGTCATCTTTAACGAGCCATTATCTGCAATGCAAATTATGGGCGGGTTGCTTATTATCATCGGTGGCACCAGCGAAATGGCGATAGGTGCAATATCTAAATACTTAAAAAAGCAGCAACTTAAAAAATTAGATTTAACGGTTTAAGTTCAGAGTTAAGTGTTCGTTTAACAGGAAGTACATCATGGCAGACATTCAATTACAGGGAATTAACTGTTTTTACGGTGCAACCCAAGCGTTATTTGATATAAATTTTTCCAGTGAAGCAGGTGACATTGTCGTGTTACTTGGCCCAAGTGGTGCAGGAAAAAGTTCATTGCTTAGGGTGTTTAACCTGATGCAAATGCCTGCCAGCGGTGATTTAGCAATTGGAAATTTCCATTTTAGCTTTGATTCGATACCGCCAAGTCAGCATATAAGAAATTTGCGCGCTGATGTTGGAATGGTATTTCAGCAATACCATCTTTGGCCGCATCTAACGGTACTTGAAAACCTGATTGAAGCCCCATGTCAGGTATTGAAAATGGATAAAGTATCAGCGATCAAGCAGGCAATGGCATTGCTTGATCGTTTACGTCTTCAAGAGTTAGAACATCGCTATCCTTTGCAATTATCAGGTGGCCAGCAACAACGAGTGGCAATTGCTCGAGCGCTAATGATGTCACCTAAAGTCATGCTTTACGATGAGCCAACGGCTGCACTTGATCCGCAAATTACAGCCCAATTTATTGCGATTATTAAAGAACTTAGTGCCTCTGGTATTACTCAGCTTATTGTGACCCATGAAGTGGCTTTGGCGCATAAGGTAGCAACCCATATTATTTATATGGAAGACGGTAGGATAATAGAGCAAGGCAGTAGCGACATTTTAAAGACGCCCGTTACGGAAAAATTCAAACAATATTTATTCCATTAATGGTATTCAATAAAATATTTATAAGGAAATAAATAATGAATATACAAAGAATTGTAACGTTACTTATCGCTGTCGGTTTATCTTTAAGCGTACAAGCAAAAGAAATTCGTTTTGCTATGGAAGCGACTTATCCACCGTTTGAATTCACCAACAGTAAAAATGAAGTTGTCGGCTTTGATGTGGATTTAGCAAAAGCCCTTTGTGATGTATTAAATACCCAGTGCAGTTTTCATATTCAGGCATTTGACAGTTTGATTGCAAGCTTAAAGTTCAGGCGTTTTGATGCGGCGATTTCAGGTATGGATATTACCCCTGAACGTGAAAAACAGGTGCTTTTTTCTAAGCCATATTATGATAATGCCGCCGTATTTGTAGTACCTAAAGGCAAATACAAAAACGTTACTGAGTTAGCGAGTTTACGGCTTGGTATTCAAAATGGTTCTACCCATCAAAAATACATTCATGATAACTATTCCAAGCAGTTAACACTCCCTTATACAAGTATTCAAAATGCTTTTATTGATCTTGGAAATGGCCGTGTAGATGGCGTTTTTGGTGACAGTGCAGTGATTAATCAGTGGCTTACCACAACCGATAAATATGAAAAGCTTGGAAAACCTGTGACTGATGTAAATTATTTTGGTCGTGGTTATGGTATTGCGATGAATATTCACAACAAACCATTACAAAGTGAGTTAAACAGCGCTTTAGTCATCATTAAAGCCAATGGTGTTTATGATCAAATTCATCAACGTTGGTTTAACTAAATTACTGAATAACAATGTAAGTAATTAAGAAAATAAGTGAGTAACTGACTATGGATGGTTTTTTGCAATTACTTGGGTTAGCTGCATTAACAACCATTGGATTGGCAGTATCGGCTGCCATTTCTGGTATGGCTTTATCGATTGTTTTTGCTTTATTAGAATCGAGCTCAGTTAAATGGCTCAGTAAGTCAACATCGTATTTCATTATGATTCTTCGGGGATTACCCGAATTATTGGTTGTGCTGTTATTTTATTTTGGCTCAAGCCAGTTAATTTTTACTCTTAGTGGTCGTTTTATTGAAATCAGTCCATTTCTTTGCGGCGTATTGGCATTAGGCGTTATTTTTGCCGCTTATGTCTCTCAAATACTGCGCGGTGCATTAATGGCTGTACCTAATGGACAATGGGAAGCAGGTGCTGCATTAGGGTTAAACAATATTAGTATTTTCTTCAGACTAATTTTGCCACAAATGTGGCGACATGCTTTGCCAGCACTTGGCAATCAATGGTTAGTTCTACTTAAAGACACAGCGTTGGTCTCTTTAATTGGCGTTAATGACTTGATGAAACAGGCGCATATTGCTTCTTCAGCCACATGGGAGCCCTTTACGTGGTTTTCTCTTGCCGCAGCTATCTATTTGGTCATTACGCTTGTCAGTCAGCAATGCCTTAAAAAGGCCAATTGGTATGTTACTCGCCATGAACAAGGAATTTAATAATGACTGCGACTTTAGTTGAATACCTTCAAGTGCTGCTTAATGGCTTAGTGATGACGTTAGGGTTAACCGCAAGCTCATTATTTGCAGGCACCTTAATCGCATTAATTTGTACATTAATTTTAAATACGAGCTGTAAATCAGCAAAACTGGGAATTTCTGGTTATCTAACTTTGTTTACTGGTACGCCCTTATTGGTGCAGCTGTTTTTGATTTATTATGGTCCAGGACAGTTTGAATGGATAAAGACGACGCCACTTTGGCCATTACTTGTCGAGCCTTGGTTCTGTGCGGTGTTAGCACTTTCGCTTAATTGTGGTGCTTACACGACATTACTTTTTAATGGTGCCGTAAAAAGTGTTAATAAAGGGCAGTGGGAAGGATGTTATTCACTTGGAATGAGCCACACTCAAACACTCAAAGTGTTAATGCCCTATGCGCTTAAACGGGCTTATCCAGCTTATTCTAATGAAGTGATTTTGTTGCTTAAAGGTTCATCTTTAGCATCAACAATTACCATTATGGACATAATGGGTTGGTCACAACGGCTTAATGCGCAAACTTACGATACCTTAATGGTGTTCAGCGCTGCGGGGATTTTATATTTATCCTTAAATATGTTTATCACTGTGATGATGCGTCTGATGGAATCAAGGATCTTGAAATTTGAGCGGCTATAAATAAGTGGAATGTTGTTAAAAATGAAAGGTTGAGTGAGTGTGACCATTTTGTTCTTTAATTGTCTAATACAAAATCCTGCATGCAGCGTAAATATAAATTCTTAGAGGGTCCCCTAATAAATCTCCGGCTTTGCCGGAGAACATTCAACTTCTATTGAGAACAATTCAATATCTGAAAGTTTAAAACTTTTACACATCGAGTATTATTCACATTTGGCTTTTAATACTACTAAGTACCTTTTTTATTTTTTTAGTATTTTCAGGTCCCATTCTGATCATAAGTTTTTGAGCTGCAGGTAATTCCTCAAGCTTAGGATCGGAAAACTGATAATTAACACTAATAGAACTCAATTCTATGGGTTCTTCAATAATTGGTGCTTCTAATATTTCACGAATTGACTGTTTTACCCTTTGATTAAAACTAATATTTGAGTAGCCTAGTTCCCCAAAAGCTTGTTCAAATAATGGGTAGATTTGCTTATAGGTTTTTAGTAAATTTTCAGTATTGAGCTGAGTTAATAGGTTCGCATAAATATCATAACGATGATAGCTATTTGGATCTAAATAGGTTTTTTCAGAGATATCAACTGCCGCAAAACCTTGGTTAGGGCCATTTAAAGGACTGCTATTTCGAACGATATCTCCAAGGGCCAAATTATCAACAAAAACCGCTACTTGTCTTGCTATATTCTTTGTAACCAACAAGTTGTCAATATTCATACCATTAACAAGACCATCAAACTCTTCCTCGATAAATGGATCACTCTTATCTAAGCTTGGCAGTTTTTCAGGTTCCTCCACAGGGATAACAGAAGTTACCTCTGTGGTTGTTGGTGTTTCCACTGCTACCTCAACCTCTTTTACCACAACATCAGGCTCGGTTATTTTGTCTTCAACAAGGATTGGTTTAGTTGGCGCAGGATCAGGCAAGGTCACTTTATCAACTTCAGTTACCGGGACTGTAGGCTTCGGATCTGAACTTAAATAATAGGCAATGCCTGCTACAATAATGACCAAGGCGACAATGCCTATGGTCAACTTATTGTTACCTTTGTTCTTTTCCTGAGGAGAGAGTCTATCTTCTTCGTTGACTTGCATATGACTTCCTTTACTCAATAGTCGAATGATAGAAAAGATATTTCAGCAGTACCTAATAAAATAAACGTAATGGCTGGAATAAAATTTTACTTGCCAGTTTATTTTGCCAAAAAAAAGCCTTAACTCCAACGTATATACGAAGTTAGTTTTATATTTAGAATTATTTCTTTATATATTAAAAAGTTAAAATATAAACCCTAGATGACAAAAGATTAAAGTATTTAGGAAGCAAGCTATTGATACCCGTCCGTCTGTGATTTTTGGACTTGCGCTATGACTATAGTTAATGTTCCTTGTCGGTTTTGTATACGCTCCAATGGGTATTTTATTATGACTACAGTTCTCCTTGGTTCCAACTTTATTGAGCATATTCTGCTACCCCTTCAATTATTTAGCACTCTATGGTTGGCATCAAAATATTTTGTACCCAAAAGACAAGGATTCTTCTGATAAGACATATACTATCAATTATCGAACAGTAACTTCTTTAAAATATGGTTGTGATTAATTTAAAATCATTATTTCAATAAGTTACGCTATATTTAATGTTGTTTTCTCAAGCACTCCCTGTAATTTCGAAAGTGCTATTCCGTAATTAGTTATCGCAATATGTTGTCTTTGGCATTCACGAACTCGATGCATCATCTCAACTCTATTGAACATACAGGCACCGCAATGCAAAACCAATCTGTATTTTTTAAGATCTGAAGGAAAGTCATGCCCTGATACCACATCAAAATAAATGTCTTTTTTTGAATAGTTTCTAATTAATTTTGGCAACTTATCTCTACCTATATCATCTTCTTGTACATTGTGACTACAGGCTTCAGCGATTAAAATTTTGTCACCATCTTGAAGAATATCTAAAGTGTCTGCACCATAAAGAAATGCATTTATATCGCCTTTAAAACGAGAAAAAAGTGTTGAAAATGTTGTGAGGTTAATATCTCTTGGCAAAATGTCCACAACCTGTTTAATTACCTGAGCGTCGGAAATTATCAATTTAGGGGCGACATTTAATTTATTTAACGTTTTTGCAAGCTCAGGTACCTTAACCGTTATACATATTGCATTATTATCTAATGCCTCACGTAATATCTGTACTTGAGGCAAAATCAAGCGACCTTTTGGTGCTGCGCTATCAATGGGGATAACACACACAACCACATCACCTGCGCTGTATAAGTCTGATGCAAGT
>SAMEA5043655__coassemble_206_pt1 | contig 11775 bp, 8 predicted proteins | sample SAMEA5043655__metabat2_high_PE_003 | metagenome-assembled genome bin SAMEA5043655 (sample SAMEA5043655) | Gadus morhua
GTTGGTACATTAACATGTATTGCTCGGCGCATAGCTATTTGAAGGGTTAACCAGTCTGGGGGGGAATACGTAACTTTAGGTACAAAATTTGATCTTCTCATTTCGGGCGAACCAACTCCGGTAAAGACTTCCTCTTGTGCTTTAACTGTTTCGAGTAATGCTGCTGCACCTGCTGAACTTTCAGTCAAAGGTTCATTAGTTGGGGGTTTTTCTGGATTTGAGGCTGAAGTTGGGGGCTGTGTCGATGCCTGCATAGGTGGAATATACATAGAAATATCCTTTTATTTTAATTAAACGATGTAATTGTTAAGGATTTTGATGTTTTACGCTAATAAAGGTGAGGATAGCGTTATATCTTACGCAGCTTAGACTATCATTTCTGAAGAATTATGAAAGTCTTGTATATGATTAACGTCTTACAAATATTCTTTTTGGTTACTTAATTAAATTATTTAAAAGACATTATAACGAAGGGAGTGTTGATGCCATGTATGGCGCAGTTAAAGGCTTTTCCCTCATTGAAGTTTTAGTCGCGCTGGTTATTTTAACCATCGGGCTTATCGGCATTTTCAACTTGCACCTCGTGGCTAAACAAGGCAGCTACGAATCCTTTCAGCAAACTCAAGCCGCTTATATCGCCCATGATATGGTTAATCGTATAAAGCTTAATTCTTCAGAGCTTAAAAATTATTATGGTACTTTTACAGGAAAAGTCAGTGATCCTCCGCACTCTTGTGATACTTCAGTTCCTTGCACTCCGGGGCAAATAAAAACATGGGATTTATACCAACTTCAGAATCAGTTAGTTGGTGTATCAGAAAAAAAAGGTACTGCTAATGTTGGTGGCTTGGATTCCGCAGTTGCTTGCATAGGACCTGATGCCAACAATATTTTAAACATTGTCTTAACTTGGCGTGGTATTCGAAAGTTATCTGATGGTGCTACAAATCAAAATGCTTTTGTAAAAGCCTGTGGCACAAAAAGCGATAGACGACGCGTCTTTAGTCTGCAAACCGTTATTCTGTAATGAAAAAATAGAACGAATTTAATGGAATATAACGTACATAATGAAAGTTAAACGGATTTATGTAACAGGTTTTTCTTTGGTGGAAATGATGGTTGCCATGGTGATTGGCCTTTTTCTTACCTTAGGGATTTTTGCCATGTTCAATATGTCATCGGCAAATATAAAAAGCACCAGTGGCTTAAATCAACTGCAAGAAAATGGTCGCATGGCTCTAACCATTTTATCCGGTGATATTGAGCAATTAGGTTTTTTTGCCGATATGACAGGTACAGAATTTCTTGTTGGTGTGAATACTGATGTACTCGTTACGTTAAAAGAAGATTGTAATATTGATAATATCAATAACGGTAGTTTTCCTATTAATAATGGGGGGTATTTTCGTCAATTATGGGGCTATGAAATAGGTAAATCCACTGAAACTCTCAAGTGTAATAATACAGATCTAAAGGGTTTTGATGAAACTGATGTTTTGCAAATAAAACGCTTATCAGGACCAAATACGTTAAACCCTACTGAAACTAATAAAATTTATATGGGTATCTCTGCTAATGAGGCCAAGATTTTTGCTGGCTCACAATCTTCTCCTATATTTGAACATGCCCGTTACTGGGAATATAAGCACCATGTGTATTATATAAATAATGATTCTGACGGTATTCCTCTACTGCGAAGAAAAAGCCTAACCGCCAATGGTATGACAAATAATGAACAGTTAGTTGAAGGTATTGAGAATATGAGATTTCTTTATGGTTTTGATACTAATGAGGATGGCTCAGCTGATAATTTTGTTGCTGTAAATAAAGTAACAAATGATATGTGGGACCATAAAGGAAAACAGCGTTTAGTTGCTATACGAGTTTACATACTTGTTAGAGCAATTGAAGCCGATGGAAGCTATCTCAACAATGTAACTTATACCCTTGGTGATAAATCCATAGCGGCTACTGGAGATCATTATCGCCGTAAAGTGTTATCAACAACGGTACCACTTGAAAATCCGCTTTTAATACGAAATTAACCTCAATCAGGGAAGATGAATGAAAAGACAACAGGGAGCCGTACTGGTTTTTGCTTTGATTGTACTAGTATTAATGACCATGATCGGCGTTGGTTTAGTCACTAACTCAGGTCTTTCTATGCGTATGGCTGGTAATGGTTCTGAGCGTATAGAAGCATCTACCAAAGTTCAAGGTGCTCAAGAAGGACTTATTAATAATAAAAAAATTCAAGAACAATTATCAAATATTGATGATGAAATATCCGCTGATAAAATTAAACAAATTGTTGAAAATGAAAAAATAGCCACTTTTGACTCAAATATTCGCATTAGTTCAATAAGTAATGGTGATGTCAGTTGTCAGCGCTCATCAAATGCAAGTTCTTCAAATTTAATTAGTTGCAGACGTGCTGAAATTTCAACAACAGCTACTTTTGGGCGAATTGACGGCAAGATGATTGTTACCACAGGAATTGAGCAGGAAGTGCTGACAGGGAGTTAATGTTAATGTTGTTTCGCAAAGTATGTTGTTTTGTGATTAGTGCCCTAGTGAGTATTTCTAGTAGCTCATTTGCCGATGATACTGAGCTTTATGTGTATGAATCCAGTGCAAGGACCGGAGAACGTCCACAGGTTTTGATTATATTTGATACTTCGGGAAGCATGACCGAAGAAGAAGAGGGTTCTCCAACGTTTTATCCAAGGGGAGAGTCTTTAGGTAGTGATACGAAAATATTTTACACTAAAAACGCTGCAGTCGTTCCAGATTTAAACAGTAAGCAATATATTCTAAACAATGTTAATGCTTGTAATGTGTCAAAGAAGTACTTGAAGAATTACGGTATGTTTACTGGCTTTGTTAGAGAGTACAGTTTTCTTGGCGAGTCGGGCACTTGGCGTGGATTACCAACAGATTCAGGAGAAAGCATCTCTTTGTTGGATTGTTTTGATGATATTGAAAATAAAGATATCACTAACTTAGTTGGTGGTGATTTAGGTATTCCTGTTGATAATGAAGGTAACAAAAATAGCATTAAACCTTATACCGTACTCACTATTGATTCTTCCGTTGAAGAAGAAAATCTCGCTTTAGAAAAAGCAAAGTTGACGAAGTTTGGAACAGGTCAGCCATTCACCTTATTTACTGAAAAATATGTAGCGTGGTATCACGGTGATAATGGCAAGGAAGATTACACTCGAATGCAAATAGCTCAGCGAGTGATAGAAGATACGATTATTACTACGCCAAGCGTTGATTTTGGTATCGTGGCTTTCAATAAAAATACTTCAGATACTGGCAGGAGATCTAATAACGGTGGACGTGTGGTTGCTGGTATTGAGCCAAGTAGTGACAGTATTACTCAGACGCTACTAAATATTGTTGGTGGGTTGAAACCGAAAAGTAACACACCTTTATGTGAAACTTTTTATGAAAGTTATTTATATTTTGCAGGTATGCCATTACATTTTGCTAAACAAAATAGAAATGAAAGATTAGAACCCCACAAAGATACTTCAATAGAAAATTATGGATCGTATATTTCGCCTTTTGAAGGAAAAAAATGTCAAAACAATGCTTTTGTGGTTTATATTACTGATGGTGAACCGACTAGAGACAGTCAAGCTGATGGATTAGTCAAAGCATTATCAGGCGTTTCTGCCGATGATAAATATAAAAGTAGTTATTTAGCAGCCCTCGCGGGGTGGATGAATAAAAACGATGTTAACAAAAATATTGCAGACGTTCAGACGGTAACAACCTTTACTATCGGTTTTAGCCAAGACGCTAGCAGTGCAGCAGCTTTATTACGTGAAACAGCCAAACGTGGTGGTGGAAAATACTTTCACGCGAAAGATGCAGCAGAGCTTCAAAGTGCGCTACAAAATGTATTTTCAAACATAATGGCGGTTAATTCGAGTTTTACTTCCCCCTCTATTGCTAGTAATAACTTTGATCGTATTCAAACAGACGACTCTGTTTATTATGCTATGTTCCTGCCAAATAAAGGTCCTCGATGGGCTGGAAATTTAAAAAAATTCAAAGTAAATACTCAGGGTGATATTGTTGATGTTAAGGGCGATCCTGTTGTTAGTGCGAATGGCGATATCGATAAAACGGCATGCTCTATTTGGAGTGATTGTTCCAATGGTGCTGATGGAAATGAAGTCTTGTTGGGTGGTGTCGCTCAGGCATTAACCCAGACAGCTAACCGAAAATTTGTTAGTAATTTCGTTTCAAAAGGTACCTTAGAAGAACTGACAGTTTCTGGCGCTGCAAGTTTTTCAGGCTCAGAGCAGGCTCTTGCTACTTACATGAAAGTCGACATAAATAACCTAGAATCTAGTTTTAAATGGGCGAAAGGCATAGATGTTGACGATGACAACGGTGATAACAGTACGACTGACATGCGAGTAGATATTATTGGTGATCCGCTGCACTCTAAACCATTAGCATTAAATTTTGGTACTCAGAAAAATCCAGATATTCGTATTTTAATGGGAACTAATCACGGGGTGTTACACATGTTCAAAGATGCTGGCAATTCAGTATCTGAAATTTGGGCATTTATGCCTTATGAGTTTTTACCTCATTTAAAAGATTTGAGATCAAACGTGCCCACGGGTGTGCATTCTGTTTATGGACTCGATAGCTCTCCTGTTGCTCATATTACGTATAAGTTGAATAGTCATAATGAAAAAGAGGTTGATAAAGCTTGGTTGTTTATAGGTATGCGACGTGGAGGCACTAGTCATTATGCGTTGGATATATCTATACCGGATAAGCCTAAATTACTTTGGAAAATTGATGCTAGTTCAACAGGAATGGAAGAACTAGGGCAATCATGGTCCGAGCCCGTTATCACAAGTATTCCTGGATATGTTGATAATACATCTAACAAACCAAAACCCGTTTTGGTCTTTGGTGGTGGATATTCTCGAACAAAAGATGGTGCCGCAGTTGGACAACCGGATCCCATTGGTAAGGCCGTTTTTATCCTTGATGCTAAAACAGGTAAATTAATTCATAAATTTGATCCTTCTGGTGGTGTTAACGCTACACAAATTAAAGGAATTCAAGATAGCATCCCGAACAAAGTTGCTATTTTAGACAGTAATAATGATGGGTTAACTGACAGAATTTATGCAACAGATACAGGCGCAAATATTTGGCGAATGGACTTACCGAGCGCTGATAAAAAAACATGGAGTGCCTTTAAGTTTGCTGCTCTTGGCGGTGATACCGTTGAAACAGATATTCGATTTTTTGCTGAGCCTGTTGTTGCAAAAACGACCGTAAATGGTATTCCTTACGATGCCGTAGCCGTAGGAACGGGACATCGTGCGCATCCGTTAAATTTAGAACGAAAAGATATGTTTTTTATGCTGCAAGATAAAAATGTAGTAACTAAGTCATATAATACAAATCCACCACCAACAATAACGCTAAACAAACTGCAAGATATTAGTTTAACATCCAATGTCGCTATCCCTGAAAACACCCAAAACGGCTGGGTTTATAAATTTAAAACTCAAGGTGAAAAGTCTCTCTCTGCTGCAAGCATAGTTAAAGGTCGCGTGTTTTTTACGTCATATGTTCCTGGAGATACATCAACCAGCAGTAATCAATGTTTAGCCCAAGGAGAAGGGCGTTTATTTGGCTTTGATTTACACTCAGGGAAACGGGATTTTGTTGAAAAAGGACAAGATCATGAAAATCCGCAAAAAGATTATATTTCCGTTGGCAGCCGTGTGCTTGATACGCCTCAGGTAGTGATTCCAAATGGCGATAAAATATATTTAGTTGGTATTGGTAATGCCGGTGAAATAATGGAAAAAGTCGATAAGGATGATGGCTGTTATCCTGATGATAATAAATGTATTGGTGGTGGCTTAAGTACCAATAAAATTTACCATTATATACATGAGAATAAGGAATGAAGTCGAAGCGCTACCAACTTGGTTTTACACTGATTGAAATGATGATTACCGTGGCTATTATCAGCATTCTAGCGGGAATTGCTTATCCATCTTATGTCAGTTATGTCACCCAAGCGAATCGCAGTGAAGCACTTGAAGCCTTAATGCGAATAGCTAATTTGCAAGAGCAGTATTATTTGGATAACAAGGCATACACTAAAGATCTTACAAAACTTGGATTATCAACCAGCCCGTATATTACCGATCATGGTTATTATTCACTAGCAAGTATTGCGGCTACTGATTATAAAATTACCGCAACGCCATTAGGTTCGCAATTATCTCGAGATCTTGAGTGCCCTGAAATTTCCATTTCAAGTACTGGCAATAAAACGCCTAAAGATTGTTGGAAATAATGTTTTAGCTAAGTTTTATTGTATTACGCCAGCAAAGCCCAAGAATACTCGCTTCCTGGGCTTTTTAATTTTTATAAACTCGCTAGATGTTTTAGTTCATAAAGTAAATCAAGTGCTTCCTTTGGGGTTAATTCATCGGGTTTAATGTGTTTCAATCTATTGAGAGCTTTTGAGTCAGGCTCCATAGTGAGCGACAGTTGTTGATTAGTAACATTTTCGTTCTTAGTGGTAAAGGTAGTGCTATCAGGGTTAATTAACTCTTGGTTTTCTAACTGATGAAGTTTACGCTTTGCCGCCTTTATGACTTGAGTTGGCACGCCAGCTAATGCTGCAACTTGTAAGCCATAACTTTTACTTGCAGCGCCTTCTTGTACTGTATGCATAAAGGCGATGGTGTCACCATGTTCAATGGCATCTAAATGGACATTTTTGACATGGGCAATTAATTCGGGAAGCTGAGTAAGCTCAAAATAATGGGTCGCAAATAAAGTCATTGCTGAGACTTTTTGTGCAAGGTATTCCGCAGCAGCCCACGCCAGCGAGAGCCCATCATAGGTCGATGTGCCACGGCCAATTTCATCCATCAATACTAAACTGTGTGGCGTTGCATTATGTAAAATGTTGGCTGTTTCTGTCATTTCAACCATAAAAGTTGAGCGGCCAGAAGCTAAATCATCCGATGCCCCGATGCGAGTAAAAATGCGATCGATAGGGCCTATAACAGCACTCGATGCAGGAACGAAGCTACCAATATGCGCCATTAATGCGATTAGCGCGATTTGTCTCATATAAGTTGATTTACCGCCCATATTGGGGCCTGTAATAATCAACATACGGCGATCATCATTAAATTCCACTGGGTTGGCAATAAATGGCGCTTGACTGACTTGCTCTACCACTGGGTGACGGCCATTAATGATGTTGATACCTGACTGATCTGATAATTGAGGGCAATGGTAATCAAGCATATCGGCACGTTCAGAAAAGTTACTGATCACATCAAGCTCTGCTGCTGCTTGAGCAAAATGTTGTAACTGGTTGAGCTGAGGTAAAATTAAATCAAAGAGTTGTTCCCAAAGCTGTTTTTCTAGAGCTAATGCTTTACCTTGGCTAGATAATACTTTTTCTTCATATTCTTTAAGCTCTGGAGTGATATAGCGCTCGGTATTTTTAAGCGTTTGACGGCGCTGATAGCTAATTGGCACTAAAGATGATTGCAGGCGACTGACCTCAATGTAATAGCCATGGACTCGGTTAAATCCGACTTTAAGTGTGTTAATTCCCGTTTGTTCTTTTTCGCGAACTTCCATGGCTTCAAGGTAATCTGTTGCGCCATTGGATAAGCCACGCCATTCATCTAATTCAGCATTGTAGCCCTCGCGAATAACGCCGCCATCTCTTATTAGCACGGGAGGATTGTCAATGATGGCTATTTCAAGTAATTGCTGTAAGTCAGGAAATTCACCTAAGTTTTCTGCAATTTTAGCAAGATAGTCAGAGTTACAATTGCCTAATAATTGCTGAATTTCAGGCAAAACAGTTAATGCTTGACGTAACCGAGCAAGATCCCTTGGTCTTGCGCTGCGAAGGGCTAAACGGGCAATGATCCGTTCAACATCCCCCAATGTTTTTAAAGTATCGTGGATGTCTGCAAATAAACCCGATGCTAATAACTCTGAAACCCCTTGCTGACGAGCTTGAATCTCAAGTTGATTTCTAAGAGGCTGATGTAACCAGCGTTGCAGCATTCGACTACCCATTGGTGTCGCTGTGGCATCTAATACCGATGCTAGCGTATGCTCACGTCCGCCACTTAAATTAACCGTTAACTCCAGATTTCGGCGGCTTGCTGCATCAAGCACAATGCTGTCTGTTTGATTAAAACGGACAAGGGCATTGATATGGGGTAGGGCGCTGCGCTGGGTGTCCTTAACATATTGCATTAAGCAGCCCGCAGCTTGCAGTGACAGACGTGCGTCACCTATGCCAAATCCAAGGAGATCTTTAGTGCCGAATTGCGATAGTAATAAGCGCTCACAGGTTTCAAAATCAAATTCCCATTCAGGACGTCGGCGCTTACCCTTAAAATGATCAATGACCGAAATGTGCGAGAAATCTTCACTGTAAAGTAACTCTGCAGGATTAGTGCGTTGTAGCTCAGCTTCAAGGGATTCTAACGAATTAAGCTCTGTAATCACAAAGCGGCCCGAGGCTAAATCTAATGTCGCATAGCCAAAGTGATTTTTTACGTCGTAAACAGCAGCAAGAAGATTATCTTGTTTTTCTTTTAGTAAAGCTTCGTCAGTTAATGTACCTGGGGTAACAATTCTAACGACTTTACGATCAACGGGTCCCTTTGATGTGGCAGGATCACCAATTTGTTCGCAAATAGCGACTGACTGACCAATATTAACTAATTTTGCTAAATAGCCCTCAACAGCATGGTAAGGAATGCCTGCCATCGGGATGGGATCTCCACCGCTTTTACCTCGCGCAGTGAGAGAAATTCCCAACATTTCAGATGCTAATTTGGCATCGTTATAAAAGAGTTCATAAAAGTCTCCCATACGATAAAAAAGCAGCATATCAGGGTGTTGGGCTTTCATGGTCAAATATTGACGCATCATTGGAGTGTGTTTTTCAAGTTCTGCGGGAGCTATCGCCTTTGCATTCATGTAGGGAAATTCGCCTATGGTGATAAGGAAGCACTACTTAGGTTATTGGAGTAGTAAGCTAAATCAATTGCAATGATTTTACCAATATCACGGACGTTCTTGAAGCTGCAGTTGACATCAATCATGACGTAAAGTCATAAGCGTCGTATTTGAAGGAAAAATTTGTAAACAGATCTTGATACTGTATGAGTGTACAGTATACTAGAAGAATATTAGCAGTTAAGTGAATTTATCATTTTTTGTAGATAATTAATGGTTTATTAATGGTTCGAATAATACACTTGAGCTGTTTGAAAATGGAATCGTAGATTTAAAGTCATAAAAAAATGACGAGTATCAGCGCTTGTTCAAGATAGGAAAGGTTCCATCATAAAGCTTGTTGAAAAGAGAACTATAGATGCTGAAGTGATTTCGACAGGTTCTTTGTTCCTTGATGTGACATTAGTTGCTGGTGGCTTATCTATAGAGGCTTCATTTTATCGCGATAAAATTGGCAGCGTAACTGTTAATTTTTCAATGTTTAAATCAGCGTCGAGGTTTATAAAATAGTTTAAATGTTAGAATAGTAATTCTGTCTTAATCAGTATAAATCTTTGAGAATGAGGGTTAATAGTGATTCAGACAGTAAGAGTCGGATTTCATGCTGTCGAAGTTACAGCAGATATTAAAATGACATAAATGTTACGTTTTAAGTTATCAAAGGGCGAATTTAAATGGATGAAAACAGACAAAAAGCGCTTGCTGCTGTACTAGGGCAAATTGAAAAGCAATTCGGTAAAGGCTCAATTATGAAGTTGGGCGATAACCGTACAATGGATGTAGAGACTATTTCCACAGGCTCTCTTGCGCTAGATGTAGCACTTGGCGCTGGCGGTTTGCCAATGGGACGTATTGTTGAAATTTTTGGTCCTGAATCCTCTGGTAAAACGACCTTAACTTTGGAAGTGATTGCTGCTGCACAAAAAGTAGGAAAAACTTGCGCATTCATTGATGCTGAACACGCTTTAGACCCTGTTTATGCCCAGAAACTAGGCGTTGATATTAATAATTTATTATGCTCTCAACCCGATACTGGTGAGCAAGCGTTAGAAATTTGTGATTCATTAGCACGTAGTGGTGCAGTTGACCTGATTGTCATCGATTCTGTAGCCGCATTAACCCCAAAAGCAGAGATAGAAGGGGAAATGGGGGACTCACATATGGGCCTTCAGGCTAGACTTCTCAGTCAGAGCATGAGAAAAATGACGGGGAATTTGAAGACTTCAAACTGCATGTGTATCTTCATTAACCAAATTCGTATGAAGATTGGTGTGATGTTCGGTAACCCTGAAACGACGACTGGTGGTAATGCACTTAAATTCTATGCATCTGTTCGTTTAGATATTCGCCGTACGGGTGCTGTAAAAGAAGGTGATGAAGTTACCGGCAACGAAACACGTGTAAAAGTGGTTAAAAACAAGATTGCTGCGCCATTTAAACAAGCTGAATTTCAAATTCTTTATGGTCAAGGTATTAACCGTATTGGTGAATTAATTGATTTGGGTGTTGCCAATAAACTGGTTGAAAAAGCTGGCGCTTGGTATAGCTACAAAGGCGATAAGATTGGGCAAGGTAAGGCAAATTCGTGTAAATATCTAAAAGAGAATCCTGCGATTGCCGCTGAAATTGAAAAGATATTACGTGAGAAATTATTAAATCCCGTAGTTGTGAGTGATGAAGATCAATTAGCCACTGCAGAGCCAATTAAAACCAAAGGCAAGTCAAAGTCAGCTGAAAAGATCGACCTTGATACTGGTGAAGTGTTTTAATTATTGATGATAAAAGTATTGTAAAGCCTTTATGAACTCAGAATTACAGACCTTCGATGCTATGTTAGAGTCAAAATCGGAACTTAAACTTGGGTTAAATAAGAGCATTGTTCAAGTTGCGCTGGCGATGTTGGCGCGACAAGAGCATTCCCGCCAACAAGTAAAATCTAAACTCATTGCTAAAGGTTTCGAGTCAGTCGATATTGAGCCTGTTCTTGACTATTACGAACTCCAAAATTACATCAATGATTGCCGATATGGTGAAATGTTAGTGCGTGCCCATATTGAAAAAGGGCACGGCTTACTTCGTATCAAGCAAGTATTGATTCAAAAAGGCTTAAACCGAGAGAATGTGCAACACGTACTTGATAGCACTGATTGCGATTGGTTTGAACTGGCTAAAAATAAAGCCATCAAAAAATACGGTTTAGATAATTTACAAGCAAAAGATCAAAAAGAAAAAGCCAAACGAGTGCGTTACTTACTTGGGCAAGGCTTTAGTTATGAACAAGTGAGTTATGTTTTAGAAGATAGAGAATATTGATCTAATGTTGAACCCAACAAAATTTTAAGAATACCTTAAGCTCTATATTCTTAACGTGCCAATCAAATTTACAATAGAAAAAGTAATATAAAAATCAAGAGAGTTGGTATTTTGGATTTTGTCTCACAAAACGAATGCGTCTGATGTTAGCCAGACTGAAAAATAAACTGCTCTATTTTTTTATTTTTTATATCTGCTGGATGGTTTTTGTAACAGTCTACCTAGTTTTGTCCGCATAAAATAAGGACCGATTTTTTAGATATATACAGTGTATCAAATTGTTTAAATGCGACATCTCTCTCAGTTTTTATATTTTATTCAAGCAACACTAAATAAATCGGCATCCTTACCTTTTTTAATATCTTTTTTCGAAAGTAATGGAACTACTTT
>SAMEA5043655__coassemble_212_pt1 | contig 11452 bp, 9 predicted proteins | sample SAMEA5043655__metabat2_high_PE_003 | metagenome-assembled genome bin SAMEA5043655 (sample SAMEA5043655) | Gadus morhua
AACCCTACCAGAACGATTAATGACGATTGCTTTAGAGTAAGGGCTATCTATTTGCCCTGGGCAATAGATTAGTGTGCCATTGCTGCCCGCTGCGCTACCATTAGCCTGAAATCGAATATATTCACGGTTAAAATTGATGGCGTCTTGCTCGGAAAAATGCGTTATTTCTTGAATAATAATATCATTATCATCAATCGAATTTGATCTGTTTTCATCGGTGAAAACGGTGATCCCTTGCAGCCAATCATTAGTGCAATTGTTATTTTTATTTGGGCAAATGGTTACGTTTTTTCCCAAACTAATAGCGTAATTTCTAGCATATAAGAGTGTTTGTTGGATGGTTCGAATGGCTTTATCTGCGCGGTAGTATTGGTAGCTGGCATTAATTTGTGGTGCAGCAATACCAAGTAAAATGCTCATCACACTGAGAGTAATTAATACTTCAACAAGCGTGAACCCTTGTGAGTGTTTCATTGTATCGTCCTTGATAGCTTGAATTCATTTCTTAAAGTGTAGCTAGCTTTTTAATTGACACGGACAAAAAAGACACCTCATCAAAGTAATGATGCGGCGTCTCTAGATAGGTGCTTTTAAATAAATTAAGAAACCATCTTATTTAGGGCTTTAAAAGTTACAGCGGTAAACAAAACTGTGGGAAGTTAGGCATATTTTCAACGCGCTATTTCTTGATGTGGTTTGACTAACTCAACCAGAAGAAAAGGATGTAATTGACTTAACTTAACGCTTTTGGTGACAGCATTTGATGTTAACAACCGATTTTAAAAGACTGAATCGCAAAACGATTAGCTGCTCAAAAACTGAAGTGATGCACGATAAATTGTTTGAGAATTCTATATGAATGATGCGGTCAACAATTTTGATGAATGAAATGAACTAGCACTTAGTACTCTCACTAACACAAGCAAATTGTCTGTTAGATAACTCAGCATTTTCAGGTGTAACAGTTAATACACTACTTTGGCTATACCAATCCCCAACCACAAGACGCTGTTTATTGTTACTTAAATTATGAATATCGGGTCTATGGGTATGACCGTGGATCATTTGAATCGCGTTGGTTTTTTCCATTAAATTAAGCACAGAATTGGTTTCTACATCCATGATGTTAAACGTTTTAATTCTATTTTGTTGTTTGCTTTTTGAACGCAACTGCACGCTAATCTTTAACCGTTTGCTTTTAGGTAGATGGGTGTAAATCCAACGGAAAAATTTTATTGAACGAAAACGTCTAAACCGCTGATAGGCTTTATCTAATGTGCAAAGGCTATCGCCGTGAAGAATGACCGTTTTTTTACCGTAAAGCATTGTTGTGAATACTTCAGGTAGTAGTGTCATACCACTTTTTTTAGCGAAAGCGTTATTCAGCATAAAATCACGGTTTCCGTGAATAAAATAAACAGGCAGCTTTTGAGAAACGCGCTGAATTTTACTGGCAATGTTTAATGCGAAGTCCTCTGCTAAGTCGTCACCAACCCAGACCTCAAAAAGATCGCCAAGAATATAAAGCGCATCTGTGTCTGCGGGTATATTTTGCAGAAACTCACTAAAGGCCGCGGTAATATCAGGGCGATCAGCACTTAGGTGAAGATCGCCAATAAAAAGTGTACGCATCAGTAATCTTATTCTGCGTCTACAGTCACACTCTTAATTACAACGTCATTTACAGGGACATCTTGGTGCATGCCATTGTTACGGGTATCAACACCTTTAATTTTGTTAACTATGTCCATACCTTCTGCAACTTCGCCAAACACGCAGTAGCCCCAACCTTGTGAAGATTCATTTTTATGATCTAAAAAGGTGTTGTCATTAACGTTAATGAAGAATTGTGCAGTTGCTGAATGTGGATCAGACGTGCGCGCCATCGCAACGGTGCCCGTTTTGTTAGAAAGGCCGTTATTAGCTTCATTTTTGATACTTGCATGGGGTTTTTTCTGTTCCATTTCAGAAGTAAAACCGCCACCTTGCACCATAAAACCATCAATTACGCGGTGAAAAATGGTGCCATCAAAGAAACCTTCTTTGGCATAAGTCTCAAAGTTAGCAACAGTAGCAGGTGCTTTATCAGCGAACATTTTCAGTTTGATGTCACCATAGTTGGTATGTAGAGTAATCATGTTGGTTTCCAAATAAAAAAATCGTGGCAGGATTCTAACTTATCCCTTGTCAGCCATAAAGTCCTGTATTCATCATAAACACGTCATGGTAGACTCAATCACATCTATTTGCCTTATTTTTCCGCAATTATTCGTCGTTTTACAAAAAGTTGCTGAACCGAAATTAGGCTGTATTCGTTTATTTAGTTAAAGAGAAGATCCATGTTAAAGATTTACAACAGTATTAGTCATCAAAAAGAGGAATTTAAACCAATTCATCCTGGCAAGATTGGGATGTATGTGTGTGGCGTGACGATATATGATTTATGCCACATCGGGCATGGTCGCACTTTTGTGAACTTTGACATGATCGTTCGTTACCTAAGACACAAAGGCTATGAGGTAAATTTTCAGCGCAATATTACCGACGTCGATGACAAAATCATCAAGCGCGCTAATGAAAACCATGAAAGTTGTGAAGCTTTGACGGAAAGATTAATCAGTGAAATGCATCAAGATTTTGATGCGCTGAATATGCTGCGTCCTGATTTTGAGCCTAGAGCCACATTGCATATTCCAGAAATCATCACCATGGTTGAACTGCTTATCAAAAGAGGTCATGCCTACGTTGCCGATGACGGTGATGTATTGTTTAGTGTTGAATCATACCCTGATTATGGCCGTTTATCTGGGCAGAATATTGAACAGCTGCAAGCGGGTGCAAGGGTTGAAGTTGATCAACTTAAACGTAATCCAATGGATTTTGTGTTGTGGAAAATGTCTAAGCCTGGAGAACCAACATGGGATTCACCGTGGGGTAAAGGTCGTCCTGGGTGGCATATTGAATGTTCAGCAATGAATAGCAAACACCTTGGCTTGCATTTTGATATTCACGGCGGCGGCAGCGATTTACAATTTCCGCACCATGAAAATGAAATTGCACAATCTTGCTGCGCCCATGACACGCCTTATGTTAATTATTGGATGCACACCGGCATGGTTATGGTTGATAAAGAAAAAATGTCTAAATCACTAGGCAATTTCTTTACTATTCGTGAGGTGCTAAAACATTATGATGCAGCCACTGTGCGCTACTTTTTGTTATCGGGCCATTATCGCAGTCAGCTTAATTATTCAGAAGATAATTTAAAGCAGGCGAGGGCATCACTAGAGCGCCTATATACCGCTTTAAAAGATTTAGATTTAACCGTTACTGCTGCTAATGCAACAGATTATTTGAATCGTTTTAATGCAGCAATGGATGATGATTTCAATACGCCAGAAGCTTATTCAGTGTTATTTGATATGGTGCGTGAAATTAATAAATTAAAAGCAGAGGATCTTTCAAAAGCCTCTGCATTAGGAGTTGCTATGAAGCAACTTGCGGATGTACTTGGCATTATGTCGCAAGACGTTGCAAGTTTCTTTAAAGGTAACGGCAGTGATGATGAAGTGGCTGAAATCGAAGCATTGATTGTTGAGCGAAATCGGGCAAGGACTGAAAAGGATTGGCCTGCTGCTGATGCGGCAAGAGATAGATTAAATGCGTTAAATGTAGTGCTTGAAGATAGTACTTCTGGTACGACATGGCGTAAGAAATAAATATTTAACTTCTGTTTTCCACTTTGATTAGTTTTTCGTTTTTTCAAAGTGGAAAATTGATATTATAAAATAATTTATTTTCAATGAGCCTTATTTATTTAATAGTTTCTTTTAAAATTAAAATCTTAATTTATATTTTGTATTTAGACAAAATATACATCCTATCTATATTTCAGATTGAGATACATTCATTGCCTTAATCATTCTTAATCTCGCTTTTTAAAAAAGGGATAATGGATTATGATAGCCAAAGCTAATTTTATATTTATTTTTTTCATTATTCATTCATGGTCTTGTTTTGCAATTGATTTATCCTACTTCATTCGGGTATATAACAAGAAACTTTTTTAAAGCTGGCGGGATTGCTTATTAAAGATAGTCGAGTAAAAAAAGCCAAACAATCCTTGTTAGCTTGTTGTTAAGCTTAAGCACTCCATTTTAGTTTATTGAATGCACGTTTTGTCTTCAATTGAAATTTAGTAATCTTTCACTTGCCTTTGTAAAGCACTATTTGATCCATTGCCACTTGAAATATTTGCATCAGAGCCGTTATTTTTTTGCGCTGCATCAAGGGTATTTTGCAATAGACAAGCAATGGTCATAGGGCCTACACCACCAGGAACGGGTGTAATAAAGCTAGCATTGTTACAGGCAGACTCAAAATCAACATCGCCAACAAGTTTGCCAGTTTCGAGACGATTAATACCTACATCAATAATAATGGCGCCAGGTTTAATCCAGTCACCAGGGATCAGATTTGGAATGCCAACCGCCACTACCAGAAGATCTGCTTGCCTCACTTTTTGCTCAAGGTTTTTAGTAAACTTATGGCATACGGTTGTTGTGCAGCCTGCGAGCAATAATTCCATCGACATGGGTCTGCCAACGATATTAGATGCACCAACAATAACAGCGTCTAATCCATAGGTATCAACCCCTGTAAATTTAATTAATTCCATAATACCCATTGGTGTACATGGTCGTAATAATGGAATTCGTTGTGCTAAACGGCCCACATTATAGGGATGAAAGCCATCGACATCTTTTTCAGGATTAATTCGTTCAATGACGTTAGCATCATTAATATGATCAGGAAGTGGCAATTGCACTAAAATACCATCAATGTCTGGATTTTGGTTACATTGGTCGATTAACGCCAGTAAATCTGCTTCTGACGTATTTTCATTTAAATCGTGAGAGCAAGAATAAAATCCCACTTCTTCACAGGCTTTTCTTTTGTTGTGGACATAGATTTGGGATGCTGGATCTGCACCAACCAAAATGACTGCCAGCCCTGGTACACGTAATCCAGAACTTTTACGTAAATCGACAATTTTCTTGATTTGAGTTCGAATGGATTGAGCTATAGCTTTACCATCAATGATTTTAGCCGTCATATGATCCGCTATGTCCTTAAGTGAATGTAAAAGGTGAATGTAAAGCCGCGCTATATCTTAGCAGCCACAAATTTCAGTGTCATGGGCTTATTCCAATAAAGAGCTGGGAGTGAAGATATTTATACCCAATCGAAAAAAGGCGTAATAAGCAAGTTCGTTATGATTTTGCTTTATTATTATTCGATTGAAAGCCATAAGCCAAAAATTTATTGACGCATATACAGTGAAGGGATAACATGCGCTCCGTTCTGATGATGTTGGTTCTCATTGGTTACAGTCGGTGATTAGCGCAGCCCGGTAGCGCATCTGGTTTGGGACCAGAGGGTCAGAGGTTCGAATCCTCTATCACCGACCAATATTTTATTAAGTGTTATGCTTTTAGCATTTAATGGTTTAACAAAGTATTTTTATTATCAAAAATTAAATTTTTCTTTTTAATGAGTTTGATTATGAGTATACTTTTTCAAATAAAGCGCCCGTAGCTCAGTTGGATAGAGCACCCGCCTTCTAAGCGGGTGGTCGCAGGTTCGAATCCTGCCGGGCGCACCACTCAATTAAAAAAATTCAAAAATTCCAGCCACTGAGCCGTTGCCGCTTGAAGCGAAATAGGGCTAAATTCTACTGTGTCATTTGGACGTGCTTGGGCTAATTTATTTTGACTTAATCGACTAATGCATCCGATTTTTGAATAACCGCCAAGGGTTTGTCTGTCGTTAAGTAAAATGATGGGTTGTCCATTCGGTGGAATTTGCACTGAACCTGCTGCTATTCCCTCAGATATAATGTCCTTTAATTTATGTCTAATTGGCTCTCCGTTAAGATAAATTCCCATGCGATCGCTTTGTGAATTCATTTTATATCTATTTTGGTAAAACGTATTTTTTGATTCTTTAGTAAACAATGTTGATTGATATGATTCTATGACATCAAGCTTGATATGATTTTGATATTGTTTTTGAAAACGAATAGGGACTTGATTATGACTGATTAGGTTTTGGTTATTTTCGTTATTCGGATTTATTGGAATGATATCGCAGTTATTTAATGGTATCCCTGTGCCAAATGAACTTCCTTTCTTTGCTATGCCGCCTAATTTATTGCGTGTCACTGTTGATTGGCTATTAAAAATGGTGGGAGTGTTAAAGCCATTTTTTACGGCAAGATAAGAACGTAAACCATTTTTGGCATAATCAAAATGAAGCGTTTGACCTTTTGGCAAATGAAAACTTTGCCAGTTGTGAATGGGGCTATTATCGATTGTGGCAGACATTTCAGCGCCAGTGATTGCTAATGTCAAATTCGTTAATGCGGTAAAGCTAGCACCTCCCATGGTCATTTCAATAAGACTATCCGTGGGTGAATTATTTAACAGCTTGTTTGCCCAATAGAAACTGTGAAGATCCAGCGCGCCTCCCTGACTTAAACCAGAATGTCCAACACCAAAACGTCCTCTATCTTGAATCAAACATAAAAAGCCTTTGTTTGTTACTTCCAATTTTTGCAAATAGCACCTCCCATTCTTAAATAGATGGATTTATCAATAGGTTCAAATTTAACTTTATTTCCAACACGAAAAGGCGATATTGATGTGGCGTTAGGCGTGTACAAAGGGATTGGGCAGTTACCAATAATTTGCCATCCAGCAGCTGAATCACTTGGGTATACGGCGGTTTGTTGATTAGCAATGCCAACACTACCTAAAGGTATAAGCGGCCTTGGTTTACTATGACGTTTTATCGCAATTTTATTATCAACTTTAGCTAAAAAAGCAAAGCCTGGAGCAAAGCCAATGGCACAAACCGTATAAATGGTTTGGCTGTGTATCTTGATAATTTCATTGATACTGAGATTGGTTATGTCAGCAATGGTTTTTAAATCTGGACCAACGTCAGGATCGTAATAGGTTGGTAGGATAATTGTTTTGGCATTTGTATTGGATGGGGTTGAATGTGTTTTTATAAAGAGGGTTAGTTGTGCTGTGAGTTCATCAAAAGAAGTAGCCAAGGGATTAAACTCAATCATAATTGAAGTGTAGCTTGGGATCACCTCAATTAATTTTGGTGTCATGTTTTGTCTGATGTTGTCGCTAATATTGCCAATGTTAACTGCTAAATGGGTATCGATTTCATTACCGAAATACATGATAAGGTTTGTTTCTGAGATGGGCTTAATTTTAAATTGCATTTTTTATTGCTTTGGCAATGGATTGAATTAAAGCGACTGCAGATAAATTATCACCATGAACGCATATCGTATTGGCTTTAATTTTGATCTGTTCACCATTCTGACTGGTAATAAACCCTTTAGTTAATTGTTTAACATGGTTAAGAATTTTTATTTTGTCAGTCAATACGGCATTACCATTTGAACGAGGAACAAGATTGCCATCACTTTGATAAGCTCTATCGGCAAAAGCTTCATATAGCAATGGAACTTGGTACTTATCGGCAATTTTTTTATAATTGAATGAGTTGGCATTAGCTAAAACAATAAGTGAATGTTTTTTATTCAGCTGATAAATGGTATTCACAATCGCTTCAAAAATATCAATGTCATTCATCATGTCATGGTAAAGAGCTCCATGGGGTTTTATATAATCAAGCGTCCCACCATAAAGCTGACAAAGTGATTGTAAAGCACCAATTTGGTAGGTAATCAGGTGTTTAATTTCTTCAATGCTGTGGGGAATGTGTCGACGTCCAAAGCCTTGTTTGTCTGCATAGGCGGGGTGAGCACTAATTTGAACTTGATGCTCAATTGCTAGCTTAATTGTTATTGCCATGATATTGGGATCTGATGCATGAAAACCGCAGGCAATATTAGCAATATCAATATGGGGCATGATTTCACTATCGAGTCCCATTTTCCAGCTTCCAAAACTTTCACCCATATCGCAATTTAGCTTAAGCAAATTTTAACCATCCTTGTTTACTTTTTTCATACCATACGCTTTGAATAAATGGCTTGTAAATAGCTCTTTAAAAAAGCGTGAGTAATTTTTAGTCACAGGACGTTATTCGCATAGATATGATAAATATAGAAGGAGAAAACACGATAACTAATTATATAAATTGAGTATTTTTAAGTAAAATGATAGCTTGGTTGCTATATGCAAAAGGATTTGAATATGGCAAAAATAATTGCTGAATTTAAACATGTACACAAACATTTCAATGATGGTGAGCTTAATCATCAAGTTCTAAATAATATCAACCTCATTCTGCATTCCAACGATACCGTTGCTCTCACAGGTCCAAGCGGAAGCGGAAAAAGTACGCTGCTTAATCTTTTGGCTGGGTTTGATTTTCAAAGCCAAGGCGATATTTATCTTAATGGAAATGGCACTCAAAATTGGCGAGATAAAGAATGGAGCTTTTTTCGTCGTACTCAGCTTGGCGTGATTTTTCAGCAGTATAATCTTTTTTCTTCGCTTAACGTTAAAGCTAACATCGAATTTCCTTTAGACTTATTGAATCAATCTTGGTCGCCTTGGTGTGATTACTTAGTCGATAAGCTGCAAATTACAGATCTTAAAAATCGCAATGTAGAAAAGCTTTCTGGTGGACAGCAACAAAGAGTTGCCATTGCGAGAGCGCTTGTTCATAGACCTGCATTGTTATTAGCTGATGAACCTACGGGAAGTTTAGACAGTGAAGCGGGTCTTAAAGTCATGGAGTTGCTTTGTGAGTTAGCACAAGAGGCAAATACGTGCGTATTGCTGGTAACTCACGCTGAAGAATGTGCTCGGTTTATGAATAAGCGGTGGCAATTGCAGCAAGGAACCCTAACTGAAGGTTCCCTTACACAAGTTGGTGCTTAGCATGAATGCGGCAAAGCATCAGCTTATTTTGTCATTAAGGGTTTTTTTAGCCCATTATCGATATCATCCCTTTCAAGCGGGTGCGATTTTATTAGGTATTGCACTGGCGGTATCGCTTTTTACAGGCATAAAAATCACTAATGAAAATGCACGAAATAGTTATCAGCAAACATCTGAACTTTTAAGTGTGCCAGCAACGGCAAGTTTGGTTCCTGCTGCAGGGCATAAATACCTTAATGAAACGCAGTATTTTAAATTAAGACAGCATGGCATCGATGCTTTGGCTGTCCTTTCTGGTATTGCTTATGATCAAAATAAAAAACCATTAAAAATTCAAGGAAGTGATTTAGTTGCCGCTTTTACTGCAATTAAGCATACGCAAGAAGCGAATCAAAATTTAAAAATTAATCACCAGTTGCCTTTAGGGAGACTATTAGCAGGTGAGCCGCTAGTGATTATGAGTAAGGCTTACCAACAAAAATTAGCCATTGATGATGTTATTTATCTGAATAGCCGAAAATTTGATGTGATCGTTTTAAACGACCACAGGCTTGGTCAGCATCTATTGATGGATATTTCGGCGGCTCAAATATTATTAGATCAGCCAGAAAAGCTCAGTTATATCGCCTTTTTTGCTAATTTTGAGCAATTAAGCGCTCGAATTAAATCGCAAAATTTAATCATTGATAATAATCAACTGCAACAATCGGATAATGGTGCTGAACTAACCTCTTTGACGCAAAGCTTTCATTTAAACCTCGAAGCCATTTCTATGTTGGCTTATTTAGTTGGGTTATTTATTGCCTATAACGGTGTGCGCTATAGCCTGATTAAAAGACAAAAAATACTGATCAAATTAATGCAGTTTGGTGTTAGTCGTCGATTTTTAATGACGGCTTTACTGATAGAGCTTGGTCTTTTGGTGCATATTGGCACTTTGCTTGGTTTTTTCTTTGGTATGCAACTGAGCCACTGGTTAATGCCTTTTGTGCAAGTCACGTTAGAGCAATTATATTTGGCGCGTATTTTTGCTACCGGTTGGCAACTAGCTTGGTTGATGGAAGCTTTAGTCATGACCATGGCGGTGAGCTTACTTGCCTGTATTCCTCTTTATCGCACTTTAGTTAAGCAAACCCTTTCACAAAATAGTACGCAAATTGGTAAGCAATCCTTTGATAATAAAAATCAAAACAGGCTATTTATACTTGGTCTGTTAGGAGCAAACTTATCTATTTATATGATTTTTAGTGCAACTCAAATTCAAACTACCATGGCATTTACTGGTTTATTGGTACTCTTTGTGACCTTGTTAGTGCCTATGTTACTAAAGCTCAGTCTTAGTTTGTGTCAGCGGTGTTCGAGGCATACTTTATTTCGTTATTTGATAGCTGATAGCTGTGAGTTAATAACGCCTTTATCACTTGCCATGATGGCACTTTTTATTGCACTAAGCAGCAATCTTGCCATGAATACTCTGACGGCAAGTTTTAATCAAACGCTGGTGAAATGGCTTGATGTGGTGCTCGATGGCGATCTTTATATTCGGCCTAATCACCAAAATTTGGATGAGATTGATGCCGTTTTAAAAGCAGATGAAAATGTTTTAAAAATCAATTATCAATGGGAAACACAAAGTCGCTATTTTCCTCTTAATAAACTTTCGCAAACCATTAGTTTATTAGCAAGGGATAACCTTGTGGCTGTTGAAAGTACCATGTTTAAAAATAAAGCTTTGGAGTATTTATCCAGTTTCTATAAGGGAAATTCTGTTTTTATAAGTGAACCGATGGCTTATAAAAATAACCTTAAACTTGGTGACAAAGTTATTATATCTGCCCTTAAAAATGTGTTTCCTGATGGCGTCAAAGTCTCTGCTATTTATTTTGATTATGGCAATCCTTACGGTGAAGTGATGATTTCTGAAAAGCTTTGGCATCAATTGGGTTTACCTCATTCGGCTCGTAATTTAGCAGTTATCTACCAAGGGGACATTAGTAGCCTTGAAAATCGTTTAATGGAACAAGCAAACCTCACAGATCAAAACATTTATCGAGCCAGAGAAATAAAAAAAAGTGCAATTAACAGTTTAAGCCGAACTTTTGCAATTACTGGAGTAATGGGACATTTAACGCTTTTAGTCGCTGCAATTGGTCTTTTTAGTGCTTATATGATGATTATTCAAAGTCGCGAAACAAACATTGCAAGACTTTATGCGTTAGGGGTTTCAAAGCCCGTTTTGTTTCTATTGATCAATATTCAGATGCTAGTTTTAGTTTCGATTGTTTTACTGGTGGCTATGCCTTTTGGCGCTTTTATGGGCTGGATTTTAACCCATAAAACCATTTTAAATTCCTTTGGTTGGACGCTAGAAACTATCTGGCCTTGGCACATTTTTATTAAAGCAGGATTAGTTGCGATTATGGCCGCATTTTTAGCGCTAATTTATCCATTATTTAGACAAGCCAAACGTCCTGTTATTAATAGTTTGCAAAGGGAAGTGCTATGAATCGTCTGAT
>SAMEA5043655__coassemble_217_pt1 | contig 11236 bp, 3 predicted proteins | sample SAMEA5043655__metabat2_high_PE_003 | metagenome-assembled genome bin SAMEA5043655 (sample SAMEA5043655) | Gadus morhua
CCAAACGGCAATTGACTCTGTCATGTTGGTCGTGTCACCAAGTCCTATTGCTAGTGTGCGTTTTTACCAAAAGGCGGGGAGTAGTGATAGTAATTTTCAACTAACGCCACAATCAAGACGTAATCTACATGCTGAAGCGACACTAAATAATGGTAATAAGCAACCTATTTCTAATGCAGTTACGTGGGGGAGCGGCACTCCGAGTGTCGCTACGATTGCAGGGAAGTTACTGACAGCAACCAGTGCAGCTGTGCAAGGTTCGTCAACAATTACGGGGGCATTTGGTTCTTTCACTAATACGTTAACTATGACAAAGAATGCTGGTGGCTCGTTCAGCTGTGCCACCCCTTACATTGATGTTACTGTTGGTGGTGATGATTTGCGATTTTATTGTCCGCAAAATCAAACGGAAGATCCTAGTGCTCCTAGCTATCATACTATTCCTGTTTCAACAGGTTTAAATGGCATATATCGAGGCCCTGTGGGCATAGCTATTGGTACTTATGAACCAAATAATGCTAGTACCCATTGCACCTCAAGAGGCTATGAATTACCGACCGTCGCCCAGCTGTCGAGCTTTTTGACTCAAACGCAAACAGCTGATGAGTTATCCTTAGACTATGGTTGGCCTGCCTTTGCTTGGAGTGCCTCTGCTGATAACGTGGTTACCTCTGATTCAACTCAAGTGGTATCTACTTACTATAGTGGGGCAGGAACTGCATCAGCTGCAACCAGTAGCTATAAATACTTGGTTTATTGTTCGTTTTCTAAATTAACTGGCCTTACGATATCACCAAGCTCTCCTCTTGCTATTGCAAGAGGACTAAGCTCTCAGCTTACGGTTAATGCGACTTATGATGATTCAAGCAAGAATCGTGCTGTGACAAATCGTGTGCAGTGGAGTACGACCGACAGCAATATCGCGAACGTTAACGCTTCAGGGATGCTGTCGACAGGCGTGCAAGGTACAGCTACGATTACCGCGGAGTTGGATGATTATAGTGTAAATCTGATTGTGAATGTTGGACCTGAAGAAATTGCATCATTTGAAATTACGCCAAACTCGAATATATCAAAAGCTAAAGGGTTAACGACTCAACTTGAGGCTGTAGGAACCTATACGGATGGAACGACTCGAAACATTACGAACTTAGTGACTTGGGCAACGAATACTCCGGCTGTGTCTCCTGTTCCAGTTAATGGATTAGTCAGGGCTGAAACCGTTGGTAATGCAGTAATTTCAGCAGCCTTCGGGGGCATTAATAGTGATAATAACATTTCGCTGACAGTCACCGCTGCTGAATTTGTTTCCTTTACGGTCACCCCTGATAATACATTCATTAGCATAAATGAAACCGTGCAGTTTACTGCTTTGCGAAATTATACAGACAGAGTTGAAGATGTCACTGGCACTGCTATTTGGAAAAGCTCAAACTCTTCTAGAGGATCATTTAGTAACGCAACAGCCGGATTGTATACGGCGAATCAAGCAGGCACTGTTCATATTACTGCATCTAAGGACGAAGACGGCAGCTCAGCCATAAGATCGACCGGACAAGCACCTACAGCTGTTCAACTTGTGCCAGTTAATGCCGTATTACAAGCAGGTGGAAAGATAGACTATCGCATTTATGCTGATTTTGGCGGTGTTAAACCGATTAGGGATATTACTTCGCTTGCTACGATTACATTGGTCAGTGGTCCTGCAACGATTAGCGGAAATACGGTGACAATCGATGGTAATGCTGCGGCAAATTCTCAAGTGAGTCTTGAAGTTACGTTTGGCGCTGTAACCAGTAATACTGCAAACATTGATGTGAGTGGTGCAACGTTATCCTCAATACAAGTCACACCAACGGGGCAGCAAATTGGTCAAGATGGCATCATTTATTTGAGTGCGTTAGGAACTTACTCTGATAATACTCAACGAGATATTACCAATGAAGCTACTTGGAATGCAAATAACGGACTGCTTACCTCTGATGGCAATGGTAAGTTTCATGCTGGCTCAAATGCTGGTAATGAGACGGTGAATGCTGTGTTGTCTGCTAGAACAGGTACTGCATCAGTAACGGTCACTGCAGCAACGGCATCTGAACTTGTGATCTCACCATTTGTTGCACTTCTTGATGCTAATGGTGTTTTAAACTTTAGTGCACTGCTTAAATTTAGCGATGATACTGTGCTGAGTAATTACCAAGCTGAGGCTGAATGGGATAGCGATGATGACGCTGTGATTTTGATGCGAACGCCATCAGGGGCTAATAGCGCAGGTAATTATGTTGCTAGAGGCGTTAGTGCAGGTAATAGCATTATTTCTGCTTCAATAAACTCAGGTGCTATTACCAGTAATAACGTTACTGGTAAAGTGGTAGGAACCTTAATCAAGTTACAAATAACACCTGTCAGAATCAAGATGCCTCAAGGCACAAAGCAACCGCTGACAGTAATGGCAATTTACTCAGATAACTCTGTTATTGATGTGACCGAGAGCGTTAATTTTTCAAGTACTGATATAGCCAAAGCATCAGTAGAGAATGGTACGGTTGTTGGTACTGCTGGTGGCCACACATACATTAGAGGGGTGTTAAATGGCATTGTCAGCACAATTTCAGTGACCGTGTATGCGACGAATCTTTCTGAAATTCAAGTGATGCCAAGCGCCATTAATTTAAGCAAAGGTAGTGTTGAGCAAGTAAGGGCGATTGGACGTTACGCTAATGGAGTAGTGCGTGACATTACCGATCTTGTGAGCTGGGAAAGAAGTGATAATGCGATTATTTCAGTGGTAGCAGGTGAGGTTGTTGGTCTTGACACAGGTTCGTCGACCTTAAAGGCTCACTTTGGTGGTCAAACCAGCAACACGGTTAATGCTACTGTTGATGCCGGCACTTTGTCATCGATTATTATCAAGCCGAGCACAATGACGCTTGCAGCTCCCACCTATGGGCAATTTGAAGCCATAGCTACTTATAATAATGGCATTGAAAGGAATGTTAGCAGTTTAGTCAGTTGGACAACAAATAATGCTGGCGTGGGATTGGTTGAGCAATCGGGTCAAGTTTATGCTCTGGGTGCTGGCAACGCGACAATTAAAGCAACGTTTGGTAATCAGTCCAGTACAGCAAGCTTAACGGTGAATGCTGAAAGCTTATCAAGTATTTCGGTAACCCCGGTTTCGCCGAATGACATTGCATTAGGTACTCAACAAAAGTTTGCAGCATTGGGTAATTTCACTAATAGCTACACTCAGGATATTACTAATTCAGTTCATTGGTTAAGCTCAAACCTGAGTTATGCCACAATTGATAAAACGGGTATTGCGACAGGAATCGCTAATGGTACGCTCAACATTAGCGCATCACTAGATGGCATTAATAGTAATCAGGTATCTTTAAATGTTACTAACCCCACTTTAAGTTCTATTACTGTAAATTTAAGTGAAACCAGTGTTACACGTTATAGTAAGCCAAGAGTGACAGTGATAGCGAACTATAGCGATAGTACAACTCAGGATGTGACCGACCTTGCTTATATTTATAGCAACACACTGGCATCTGCAATGGTTGGTGAAAATGGCATTATTACTACTATGGGTCTTGGCTCACCCACGATTAACGCTAAGTTTGGTGGGGCAACTGACACAGAGACATTAACGGTATCAGAAGTTGCTGGTTGGTTTAGTCATCCATCAAATAGTTTTGTTGTAGCAAGTGGCCTTTCAAATGCAGAGCAGTCAAGCCTAATGACCCATGCTGTTAGTGGTAGTAATCAATATGGTTGCCGTTACATTTTTGATCATGCTGGTACGCCAAGGTATTTCTGGGGATATGTTAATGAAGTGTCTACGGGGATATATAAGTGCATAGGTGGCTCCGACATTACTTATCGACCTAATGGTGCGCAAGGCAATTCAATCGCTTTTGAATCCCCAACAAATCAATTTGATTGGTTATCTTTAAAGGCACCATCAGGTGTTAATTCTGGCGATCCTGTGCCAAGTGGTTATGGCGAGCCTGCAGGGGGAAGTCCAATATCGACTAAAAATTTAGCAAGAGTGACCGATAATAGTTTTTATGGATTAGGCTTTTTCACTGGCAGTCAAGGGAATGGTAATCCGATAGGAACTCACAACAATATTTATTGGAGTAATAATGCTCAGTGGGTGTTTTATTCGGATAGTGCTGCGATTAATTTTAATTAGCTATTGGTGTTAATTAAAAAATTAAAAGTAAGGCTTAAAATTGTCTGCTGCTTTGAGCCTTCACGACTAAACTTATTACAAATATATTTACATTTATTAGTGTGAAAAACTATGTTGAATTTGAAAAACGCTAACGTTAAAAAATTACTAATTTGCTATTTGGGACTACTTTTAATGGTATCAAGCTATGCCAATGCTTGCACATCTCAAGAAATTAACATTTGCTTGAGTGAACATGGTAATGGTGGTGGTGAAGTTGCATGCTGGATAAAAGCTGCGAATATAACAACTTTTTCAGCTCGCAATCTGGGACCATTTTTTTCTAACGATGCTTCTGGGATTCAGTTGAGTGTTACTGGTGGGAGTATTAATGGCGCTTATACAATGAATTTGTGTGATGAACTTAATTTAGTTGATTGCAATTCTGTTGCACCTGGTGACTTTGGATTTGTGGGTCTAGCTCATAATGATGATGCCGAAAGCTTCTTATTTACCTGTGACTAAGTAGTAAATAATGTGATTATTTACTATTAAATCGAATAATATCAATGCCTTTTTGATTATTTAATTTAGCTTTGTCATAGCTCTCTAGGTGGTTGTTGATAATGAGAGAGTGTAAATTTGCGACGTATGCTTGCCCTCTAATTGAATAACTTTCTAATGCGTCAATTAACTTCAACCCCGTTAATTTATTGTTTGTACGTAATTTAAATCGCAATGCTCTTAAATCTTGATATGCATCACTGGCGTTGAGATTATAAAAATACGCAGCAGTACTTTGATAAAGACTATCAAAGGCGGCAACTTTAACTTTTCTGTCTGGCGTAACAAGGTACTTATGCCCACCAACGGGCAAGTGCTCACCGTAAAGATTATTGCCTTTAATAGCAAAATAACCTGTTCCCCAACCACTTTCATCTATGCCTTGGGCAAGCGCCATACTGGTCGGAATGATATCGATATGCTTTAAGAGCTTATTGATGTTGACTGAGGGTAATCGGTAATCATGGGTTAACAGCTTTAGCCACCGCTGCTGCTGCGCTGTCCATTTTTCTTGAGGGATTTGGTTTAAGGTTAAAAGTGTATTTCTTATTTGTAGAATTTGCTGATTAACCAAAAGAACCGTTGGCAGAAGTAAACGAATAAAATCATTGATTTTATGTGTAACGGGCTGCTGATTAAGATTGCTTGGCAGGTTAGTGACAAAAATTCTTGGCACTATATGGGTTTCGCGCACTTTGGCTAGATTATAGTGACGTTGATTAAATTGTTGTTCCAACTTTGCCGCGCCTTGCAAAGTCACATCGCTTTGTGGGCGTCCGTATGGATTTTTATTGTGAATCGGTATGGATGGCAGAAGGATATTATTGACGTGTTCATCAGTTAAAGGGGAATGCGCTTTAGAATTAAAAAGATATAAAAAGAGAGTGATAATTCCAATAATCACTATGGCTGTGATCTGCTTGATGTATCGTCTAAAAAAAAGATTATTCATAATGTTAGGTTCAGTTGACGAATACATCGCATAACGCTCTCAAAAGGGTTAACCATTCCGTCAATCATTTTACTTGACCTCGCCTTTCTGTGAAGCTCTGAATTCGGCATCTTGATTTCGCTTGGGCATAGACATTTAAAGCTGGCGTATTGCTATGTTTTTAGCTTTCTTTTGACATTTTTGGCCAGTTTATTTCAAATGCAAATGTTAGGAGTTATTAATATAAGCTTAATTTAATTGATATCAATACCAATCAAGGGTTAATTACTAAAATTAAGCGTGATAAAAATATGATTATGACACCACAGTAAAAACAGAGTTGAAATAAACAACTATTATTTAAAGATGAAACTATTGGTAATGAATCTCTTTCTTATTTACTTCAATAGTTAACTGTCTTTGTGATCTTGTATTAGGTTATCCAGCATTCACTGGAGATAATAATAAGTGAAAATAAAAATAATATTGATTCTGTTATTGGTTTCTCCTTTATTTAAAGCCAATGCTACCGATCTGCTTGTTGGACAATCTATAGAAATAACAAAGTTTCAATCTCATAATCGTTATGTACCAAGTGGTGTAACAAGGCCGCGTTTTATTATCGAATTAAACTCAAAGTCTATGACGGCTTATCAGTACTCTTTATATCAGCAGCAACTGCCTATTATTAATTCCATGCGAACGGCAATGTCAGCTAAATCACCCAGCGAATCAAGTCATGGAATGAAGATTGTTCAAGAACAAAACGCATTTCATAACGCATTAATGACCCAGACCCCAAATACATATATTCAATTTACATTTTCTAATTTGTTTAATGGAATGGTCATTGAGGCTGACGAAGATCAAATTGCCATCATCGCGGCAATGCCTGAGGTTAAGGCTGTATACCCTGAAAGCTTTTATCGTGTTCAATTAGATGCATCCCATTTAAGAATTAACTCTGAGGCCATTTGGAGTCAGCTATCAGGACGTGCTAACGCGGGTCGCGGGATAAAAGTAGCTGTGATTGATACAGGTATTCGTCCTGAAAATCCCATGTTTGCAGATACGGGTTTTACTGCGCCATCTTCACGTCCTAATAATGATTATTGTGCCACCACTGATGCCAGTTTTTGTAATAACAAGTTGATTGTTGCACGGTGGTCAAGGCCTCGATTTTCAGTTTGTAATAATGAACATTTAAGTCCGCTTGGTTATGACGGGCACGGAACTCATGTTGCAGGTACTGCCGTTGGTAATGAAGTGTCGACCGCCGTTAATGGCAGTAATGTGACGCTTTCAGGTGTTGCTCCTGGTGCTTACTTAATGGTGTATAAGGCATTATTTGTCGAAAGCTCATGTAAAGATGCGGTTGCATCAGATGCCATGTTATTAGAGGCTTTAGAAAACGCCGTCACCGATGGCGCAAATATCATTAATAATTCATGGGGTGGTGGCCCTGGCTCGAATCCTAACTCAAGTCCCTATAAAACGGTGTTTGAAGCGGCAGAGGCTGCAGGCGTGGTGGTGGTTTCGGCGGCAGGAAATGATGGCTCAGCAGCAAATACAATGGGTTGCCCTGCTTGCGTTGAATCAGGAATAAGCGTTGCAAATAGCACCACTGGACGACTTTACGCTAATAGTGTTGATTATTTAGGTAATAGCTATCTGGCGGTAAAGGGATCTAATACCAATATTTCGCAAAATATAAGTGGCAGAATCATCAGCTCGTTAAGTGTTTCAGCGTCAAATTTTTTGGGATGCTCGGCGTTTCCAAGTAATTCATTTAATGGTGCTATTGCGTTAATCTCAAGGGGTATTTGTTCATTTAGTGACAAAGCGACTAATGCGCAAAATGCAGGTGCAATAGCAATGTTGGTTTATAACAACACTGATAGCGCCCCTTTTGGTATGTTTTTGCCTAATATCACTCTTCCTTCATTTATGTTAACTCAGCAGGCGGGTCAGACGATTATTAATGCGGGTTCAAGAAATGAAAATGGCGTGATCACCAGTGCTATTACTCGCGTTATCGCGCCAGAAGTTGCTGATAAAATAGCTGACTCAAGCTCTCGTGGTCCCAATGGTGATGCTTCATTTTTAAAACCTGACTTAGCCGCCCCTGGCACGGATATTTATTCTTCGGCATCCCCAGAAACCGATGGTGCAAGTTTTGGCTTTAAAACGGGCACTAGCATGGCAAGTCCCCATGTTGCAGGATCTGCAGCGCTAATAAAGCAGTTGCGACCAAATTGGAGTGCCTTAGACATTAAATCGGCTTTAATGTCGAGTTCAAAAATATTGCAAGAATCAGATAACGGGACGTTGCAGCAGGTGTCTCCTTTTGATGCGGGAGCTGGACTTATTGATCTCAATGCGGCCTCTAAAACCATGCTGACATTTAGTAAAGCTTCATTAACGACAGATAGTTGCCTTACTTCATGCTCTTTTTTTGGTGATGTGTTTAATAAAAGTAGCCAAAATACCACATGGAATCTATCTGCTACGGCGAGTCAGGCGAAAATCACAGTAACGCCAAGCACGATAGAAATCCCCGCCAGTGGCTCAGTCAGTTTTACTGTGACCGTTAATGTGAGTCAAAGCCCTAATAATAAGTGGGTCTTTGGTAATCTTTTATTTAGCAATGGCAGCTTGCAGGATGTTCATCTTCCGATAACTGTTTTTGCAAGTGGTTCAAGCGATAGCTCGTTATTGACGATGGCGACAACTCAGGAAAATGTGCGGGAAGATCAAGAAGCCAATATTGTTGTTAATATCAGTAATAACCGTTTCAATCAGCCTGTGGACGTGACAATAACTGCGCCTGATGGTACTCAAATTGAGTCTGCAAATGATGTGACTTTGACTATCAATAACGCTCAACAAACTGATTATTCAGTAAATACGAATACTGGCGTTATTAATTGGAAAGGTGGCTTAGATTTACCTTCAATAACTCTTACTAAAACGTCTACAGCATTACCTACGATTTCCTCTATCACTAAGGCTACATGCCTCAATGGCTGTGATAATACGCTGATTACTTTCACTGTTAATGAATTTCAATATCTTGGTAAAGCCTATAGCACTGTGCAGTTATCAGAAAATGGAGTATTGATCGTTGGCAATGGTGATGCTTCAGGGATTATGAATAATGTCGCTTTACCCGCCGCCGCTACACCAAATAATGTATTAGCGCCGTTTTGGACTGATTTTGATCTTTTTGATGGCGTTTCTGGTGATGCTGGCGGCGGTGAAATATATGCTGCTAGCATTAATTATGACAATAAGACATGGGCCGTATTTGAATGGAGTAATGCTAAATTAAAAGACGATAATTCAAATAATGATTACAGCTTTGCGGTATGGATAAGAACAGGCGACAACGAGGAAATCATTTTTAATTATATTGATATTCCCAATATGCCAAACTCATTAAGTATTGGCGCTGAAAACTCCCTTGGTACTATAGGTGCTAATTATCACCATAATGGTCAAGGAAGTAGTGTTACCTCTAATGAAAAAATCACCTTGTCTGGTGCGGCATCAGGCACAGTTCAAGTCGCTTTTAATATGTCTATTACCGAATTTAATGCGGGTAAGAATGATTCGTATTCTTTATTTGAAGATTCTAGCATTAATATGGAATTATTAAAAAATGATAATACGGATATTAAAATCGCAAGTGCATCGATTTCCGATGGTAGCCATACTGAAGAATCTCGATTACAAATTCCAATAATACCTAATAGTGGTAATAAAACGCTTAATATTACTACTAACCCCATTAAAGGCGAGCTCAAAATAGAAAATAATAATTCAGTGACTTACACGCCAAACGAGCATTATTCAGGTGACGATAGCTTTAGTTATAAACTGACAGACAACGCTGGCGAAACCCAATCATCGGCTGATGTTGCCATTAAAGTTAATGGCGTTAATGATGCGCCATTGCTGTCAGCGATAACGGCAATGAATGTTGCGCCAAGTGCTAGTGTTAAAGTTACCGCTAATGCCACCGATGTAGATAACGAGACGCTATTTTATACTTGGACACAAACAGAAGGAACAAAAGTGAGTGATTTGACTCACGATGGCAATAGCATCACTTTTACTTCGCCTAATGAAAATACCACGATTAAATTTTCAGTTGTTGCCTTTGATGGCAGTTTGAATAGTGCGCCACAAATAGTGACTATTACGGTTGCAAATAATAGCAGCAGTAAAAGTGGCGGAGCCGTCAGTTTTTGGCCTCTTCTTTTACTAATCGCATGGATAAGATTTAAATTAAAAACATTTAATTCTGATGCTACTTAGCATTTAAATGAAATTAATTAGCACTTAAATAATATTAATCAGCAATATTTAATTGGTTACATATAATTAAAGAACAGTAATATTAATTTTATAATTTTTAAAGTTAATATTTTATCAATGTCGTCATTATATTAATGGTCATTGGATTAGCGACAATGGAACGTCTGCAACAACATTTTGTTTTTACTATTTGTAATTTGTTGGAGTTCCATATGCTTCAGAATGTTTCATTAGATTTAATTGATGATAGTCACAGTGAGCAGTATTTTGCCTGGATAGGTTCGATAATACCCGCGGCTTGGAATCCTGATTTTAAAGAGTTTCACTGTGTTGATGAGTTATTATTTAGAACTCAACTTCCCGATATTATTGTTATTTCTTTATCCGCAGAATTGCAAGATGAAGCATTACAATTATTACGATCTCGAAAGTTGACTTCCCATAGTTTAATATTTGTGTGCCATGAAAGTGCATTATCGCCTTTTTTAGCTAATGCAATGTGGGGCGCTGATTATGATATTCAATTTCAATCGTATCTTATTCGTCGCCGCAGATTAAAGTTAGAATACCAAGATGATGATAATGAATTAAAGCTTATTTCATATCTTTGGTTACATGGTAATAAGCCTTTAATGCCCCACAGTGTGCCAAATAAAAAGCAGCTTTATAATTATCCACTATTAAAATGTTGGCACCTCAGATCGGAAGAAAGCTTTCAATTATTAAACCAGTTACAAAAACGCCATTGGTTACAGGAAGAAAAATTATTTAATAGAGTAAAATTTTGCCCCTTTTGTTTTTCGGGACACATGAATCATCTTGAGGTTTGTCCTGAGTGTAAAAGCGCGAATATTCATTCAGCGAATAATTTGCAGTGTAAAGCTTGCCAACATATTGGCTCTAGTGATTCTTTTAAGAATAAAGGCTCATTATCATGCCCATGTTGTAATAAGTTACTTAGTAACATTAGTGAGGATTATCTTGTCTCTGATGAAGAGCATGAGTGTAGAGATTGCGGTTTTAATTTTGTTAAGGCAGAGCCACAAATTCAATGTTTGCATTGCCATAGTTTAAGTCCTGTCGATGTGCCTATTCATCAAGATATTTATAGTTATAGTCTTGCACCCGCAGGTAAGACTATTGTTCATCATGGGCATCATTATGGTCAAATTGAGCATGAGCTTGGTCAGGCAATGAGCCATTCGCAATTTTATTGGTTAGTAAGATGGCAAAATTTA
>SAMEA5043655__coassemble_220_pt1 | contig 11023 bp, 11 predicted proteins | sample SAMEA5043655__metabat2_high_PE_003 | metagenome-assembled genome bin SAMEA5043655 (sample SAMEA5043655) | Gadus morhua
ATAACGCAGAGCTAATTGAATACTATTTGCTACTACCACATTTGCCCGTACCGCAACCAGCATCTTTAGTTTTTTTCATGCTACCGCATTTGCCATCACCACAACCTGACTCAGAAGACTTTTCAGATGACTTAGAACTTCCACACTTACCTTCACCACATGCTGACTCAGAAGACTTTTCAGATGACTTAGAATCACCGCATTCTCCTGTGCCACATCTAGCATCCGCAGCAAGTTTAGAAAGCTGATAACCTGATTGCATCTCTTCAAAACCAAACGGATTTGCTTCCGCTTCAACCAATGCACCAGCAGATAAAACAACGGTACCAAGAGCTAGTGCAAGAGCATTCTTTTTAATATGACTCTTTTTTTCGGTTTTAATTTTGATGGTTTTCATAATTGGTTCCTCTGTTATTTTTGTTATTAATCTATAAAAAAAATCCCACACTCCCCCATAAGACCAACGGGATAATTATTTTATTTCATTAAATGAGATGTTTATCACTGAATATTCTTTATAAATCAAACAGAACATCCTTGCAATGCTTTTAAAAATATGATTGATAGCGATTTGTAAAACTTTATTACCACAACTAAATTGCGTGCTATTAAAAAGCCACAAACTTGGAGTAAAAAAACCAATCATGTAGAATCTGCGCTCCCTTGCAACAATTGATTAAGAATTTTATGACCACAGCTGTAATACTCGCGCCTATGGAAGGTGTTGTTGACCACTTAATGCGGGATATTCTGTCAAAAATTAACTCCTTTGATTTATTAGTCACAGAGTTTATTCGTGTGGTTGATCAAGCCTTGCCAGATAAAGTTTTTTTTCGCATGTGCCCAGAGTTAATCAATAATGGTTACACATCAAACGGCACGCCAGTCAGAGTTCAATTGTTAGGTCAAAATGCCAATATGCTGGCAATCAACGCATTGCGAGCAACCGAGCTTGGGTCAAAGGGAATCGATCTTAATTTTGGCTGCCCAGCAAAAATGGTGAATCGCAGTAATGGCGGCGCCGTATTGCTTAAAAACCCAGAGCAGATTTACCAAATTATTCGTACGGTCAAATCCGCATTGCCAGCATCACAAGCTGTTACTGCAAAAGTGCGTTTAGGCTTTGACGATAAATCCCAATTTTTAGAAATTGCTCACGCCGTTGCTGATGCAGGAGCGGATGAAATTGCCGTTCATGCCAGATCAAAAGTTGATGGCTATAAACCGCCTGCTTATTGGGAATACATTACTGAAATACGTAAAGCGTTAACCATTCCTGTTGTCGCTAACGGTGAAATATGGAGTGCTGAAGATGCAAAACGCTGCACCGAAGTGACAGGATGCGACAGATTAATGATTGGTCGCGGCGCCATTTCATTACCTAACTTGGGGGCCTGCATCAAAAATAATGACGCGCCTTACTCTTGGACTAAAACCCTTGATTTGGTGCTTAACTACAGTCAGCAAGAACTTACTACTCAAAAAAGCTGTTATTACCCAGGCAGAATTAAACAGTGGTTTAACTATCTCAATCGACAATATCCAGAGGCTGACGCATTATTTCGAGAGCTTAGAATATTTAAGGATGCCAACAGCATTATTACCTGCCTAAAAGTCGCAAGGGATCAGTTAAATTAAAATCCAATAATGTTATGTCTACACATAGGATCTCGCAGCCCCAATATTTATCAACTAGGATTGATATAGCAAAAATAATGAGTTAAATCAGAAACTCTAAAGGAAAGTTATATGATTGATCCTATTTTTATTCAGGGTAGAGCGCTTTCGGCTAACCATTCCCCATACATTATTGCTGAAATCTCTGCCAATCATAATGGCTCCATTGATCGTGCTAAAGCCACTATTTTAGCAGCTAAGCAATCTGGCGTTGACGCCGTTAAGCTGCAAACATATACCCCAGACACCATGACAATTGATTCTAACTTAGATGACTTTTCGATCAAAAAGGGGCTTTGGAAGGGACGTACTTTATACGATTTGTATGGTGAAGCTTTTACACCATTTGAGTGGCATAAAACATTATTTGATTATGCCAAAAGTCTAGAAATCACGTTATTTTCATCCCCATTTGACGAATCTGCTGTGGACTTATTGGAATCACTCAATACGCCTGCTTACAAAGTTGCATCCTTTGAGTTAGTGGATCTTCCCCTCATTAAATATATGGCAAAAAAGAATAAGCCAATATTAATGTCTACAGGCATGGCAAATTTAGTTGAAATTGGTGAAGCCATTGAAGTTGCAAAAATCAATGGATGTCATGAAATTGCGTTATTTCATTGTATTAGCTGCTATCCCGCGCCCTTAAATCAAGCCAATTTGAGTTCAATTATAAAATTGCGTGATGAATTTAAAGTGCAAGTTGGCCTTTCTGATCACACACTTGGAAATACCGCCAGCATTGTTGCAACAACCCTTGGCGCTACATTAATAGAAAAACACTTTACTTTGAACCGAGATGACGGTGGCGTTGATAGTTCATTTTCCCTTGAACTAAATGAAATGGCTGCATTAGTAAATGAATGCAAAGGTGCATTTGACGCGCTTGGAAACCAAGATTTCAATCGCCCTGTCGTTGAAGATCAAAATAAAATTTTTCGACGTTCCATCTATTTTGTCGAAAATCTAAAGCAAGGTGAAGTGATCACCGAAAAGCACATTCGACGAATTCGCCCCGGTTTTGGTTTAGCCCCAAAACACTATGAAAATGTTTTGGGATCTCGAGTAAAATGCAATGTAACTAAAGGTGAACGAGTCACCTTAGAGCTCATTGAATTCAAATAGTTACTTTAACTTTTTATTCTTAATATGTCCCATCATCCGCTTACGACGGCGTTCTTGACTTAAGGTCAATTTTTCAACTTTACCTTCAAACGGGTTATCACCTTCATGAAAGCGTAGCTGAATTGGCGTTCCAACCACTTTTAATGAACGGCGGAAATAATTCATCATATAGCGTTTGTAAGAGTCTGAAAGCTTAGTAACCTGATTACCATGAATAACAACAATAGGAGGATTATAACCACCAGCATGGGCATATTTAAGCTTCACACGACGCCCATTGATCATTGGTGGCTGATGATCATCCTGTGACATCTGCATGATTCGAGTCAACATTGAAGTACCAACGCGGCGAGTCGCACTTTCATAAGCTTCTTTAATAGATTCAAATAAATGACCAACGCCCGTACCATGCAGCGCAGAAATAAAGTGAATACGCGCAAAATCAATAAAGCCTAAACGACGATCAAGCTCTGTTTTCACTCGGTCTTTTACATTTTGATCTATGCCATCCCACTTGTTAACGGCAAGTACTAGAGCACGGCCAGAGTTCAGCACAAAACCTAATAAACCCAGATCTTGCTCTGCAATCCCCTCTCTGGCATCGATCACCAATAAAACGACGTTCGCATCTTCAACAGCTTTTAGCGTTTTGATGACTGAAAATTTTTCTACGGTTTCATGCACCTTTGAACGACGACGAACGCCTGCTGTGTCGATGAGTACATATTCCTGACCATCACGTTCCATAGGAATATACACGCTGTCACGAGTAGTGCCAGGCTCATCATAAACAACGACGCGTTCTTCACCTAAAATGCGGTTAGTCAGCGTTGACTTACCAACGTTAGGTTTGCCAATAATCGCAAGTTTTATTGGCAATTCTTGTAAACGCTTCTGCTCAGCTTCCGCTTCTTCTTCGGTGTATTCACGCTTATCATGCGCTTCTTCGTTTTCATCATCTCTATTGATACCCAAGGCTTCAGCGTACGGTGCTAGCGCATACTCGATCATATTAGTGACACCGCGGCCTTGCGCTGCAGCCATTTGATAAACTTCACCTAGACCTAATGCCCAAAACTCAGCGCAAGCGGAATCACCATCGATACCATCAACTTTGTTTGCCACAACAAAGATGGTTTTATCTCGACTACGAAGATGCTGAGCAATGGCTTGATCTGCAGCGGTTAAACCAGCTCTTGCATCACATAAAAATAATACAACATCGGCCTCTTCAATGGCGGCAAGAGATTGCTCAGCCATTTTAGTTTCAATGCCTTCTTCGGTACCATCAATACCACCAGTATCCACTACGATAAATTCGTAGCCAGATAAATGGGCGCGACCGTATTTACGATCACGAGTTAAACCCGGATAGTCAGCAACTAACGCATCACGGGTTCGCGTAAGACGGTTAAATAGCGTTGACTTGCCCACATTAGGACGACCCACTAGGGCTACTACAGGGATCATGTTTTGCCTCATTCTCTAAATAGAAAGCCCCCAGAATTAACTTTCTGAGGGCTTAAAAACTCAATTATTTTTTCTATGGCAATGAAATTGCTGCAACTTTTCCGCTTCGTCCTTGAACATACAGTTTACCATCAGCCACAACGGGACGACTGTATAGCCCATCGTTGTCGATCAAAATGCGTCCGACTATTTTGCCGTCGCTAAGATCAATAAAATGTAAATAACCGTCAAAGTCACCAACCACAAGATAATCTTTATAAACTGTTGGTGACGTTAACTGCCGACCACTTAATAGGTTATTACTCCAAAGCTCTAACCCATTTCGCTTATCGACAGCGTAAATTCGACTGTGATCATCAACCACAAACAAACTTAAACCTGCAATGGCTAATTCGTCAAAACTGGAATATTTACGTGACCATAAGATGCGGCCACTCCGTAATTCCATTGAAACCAAATTACCATTAAAGCTTACGGCGTAAAGTTCATTACCCACAATCAGCGGCGTCATATCAACATCCGCCATACGGCTAAATTCATTACCGCCTTTTGGCGTATATATTGCGTGTTCCCAAGCTGGCTGGCCGTTATTCTTGATAATAACAGCAACTTTTCCTTCCGCTGTCCCTACAAAAAAGCCACCAGCTTCATAGGATGCGCTACCTGTACCACGTAACGTCAAACTTGGCATCAAAGACTCATAGCTCCATAGGTGCTTGCCATCTTCGATATTAAAAGCTTCCAACACACCAGAGCCAGTGGTTACAGCAACCATGTCTTCAGCGATAGTAGGAAGCGATAATAGCTCACCGTCGGTTTTTTTAGACCAAACAAGTTTGCCATCATCCGCATTCAAAACCGCAAGAATACCGCTTTCACTGCCAATAAAAAGTTTATCTCTGGCTGCCGTGATACCACCAGATAAACGAGCACCTTTATTTTTAGCTAATATATTATCTCTAAATTCTTTGCTAAAATCTTGTGTCCAAACTTTTTTACCCGTTTGTTCATCAAAGGCTTCAACTAAGCCGTTTCTATCTGCTGCAAAAATTTTGTTATAACGCACCGCAGGCTGTAGACGGGAGTAATACTTACCAACACCATCACCAACCTGTGCACTCCAATCAATTTTGGGAGAAACACTGGCCGTGATTTGCGGCAATGGGCTAACAGGATCTTCGTCAACATCTGTGGAGGAACAAGCCGATAAAAATACCAAGCTTAAACTCGCAACAAGTAAATACTTACAGCAGAATTTCATTGGCAATTCCCTAAGCCTTATTTAAATTATCAAGTTTCATTTGCAATGCAGGGCTACTTTGCATGCCACCTAAATCGATTGCTGCTTGATATGCTTTTTTTGCTTCGTCATTTTTGCCAAGACGAGTTAAAAAATCGCCTTTTAGTTCATCACGTTGGGCTAAAAATGATGCTGCAGTCACTTGATCTAACGTTGCAATAGCCGTGTCTAGTTGTCCTTGCTCCGCTTGCACTCTTGCTAAACGAAGTTTGGCTAATATGGTCATTCCCTCATCGGCATTGGCAGTAATAACACGATTTAACGCTTGCTCAGCTTTAGTAAAATCACCTGCTTCAGTCGCATTTTTAGCTAGCATCAACTCAAGCATGGTTTGATAACCCTTTGAGCTATGCTCGGTGTCATATTTGGCAACTTGACCAGAAAGACCTGACACATTTAGATTTTCAGAAACCAGCTTTTGGTATGCCTCAGAAGCCAATTCAGCATTATCAACTTTACTGTTTGAATAGTGACTCCAACCATAAAGTCCACCTAAACCAACCACGGCACCGATAATAATGCTAATGCCGTAGTCTTTCCAAAATTGCTTGATAGCATCAACTTGTTGATCTTCTGTGCTATAAATTTCCACGCTAACATCCTCTTGTTAGATAAGCTTTATTAGATAAGCGCTGCTAAATAGGTGCTTAACTCATTCCTTGCGATAGTTTGCTGCTCGTTAGTATTACGTAGATGTTTTACTGCCACTTGATTATTAGCTAGTTCATCTTCACCAATAATTAATGCAACCTTAGCGCCACTTTTATCGGCACGCTTCATTTGCTTTTTAAAGTTACCACCGCCGCAATGGCTCATCACTTTTAAGTGAGGAACTTGATTACGAAGCTCTTCAGCAATTTTAATGGCTTCAGTTTGACAATTGTCACCCATGGCAGCCACATAAATATCCACAGCAGCAGGTACATCATCTAAAAGTTTCAAGCTATCGAGCAATAATACAATTCGCTCAATGCCCATAGCAAAACCAACGGCTGGCGTTTCGCGTCCACCCAATTGTTCAACTAAGGTATCGTAACGTCCGCCGGCAAGAACAGTCCCCTGCGCGCCTAAACTGTCTGTCACCCATTCAAATACGGTGCGATTATAATAATCTAAGCCGCGAACTAAGCGAGAGTTAATACGATATTTGATACCAACTGCACTTAATAGTTCACATAATTTCTCAAAATGTGCTTTTGACTCTTCGCCAAGAAAATCCATTAACTGCGGCGCATCAGCAAGCAAAGCTTGAATGTCTTGATCTTTGGTATCCAAAACTCGCAATGGATTGGTATACATACGGCGCTGACAGTCTTCGTCCAATTTATCTTTAAATTGCTCTAAAAAGGCAACTAAAGCATCACGGTAAGCAGCACGCTCATGATTATCACCAAGAGAGTTTAACTCAAGGGTCACATGCTCGCTGATGCCTAATGTTTTCCATAAGCGCGCTGATAGCATTAATACTTCAGCGTCGGCGTCAGCGGTTGGAATACCATAAACTTCAACACCAAATTGATGAAATTGACGATAACGTCCTTTTTGTGGACGTTCATGGCGAAACATGGGTCCAATGTACCAAAGACGCTGCTCTTGGTTATAAAGTAAACCATGCTCATTACCCGCACGAACGGTAGACGCAGTGCCTTCTGGGCGTAACGTTAAACTGTCACCATTACGATCGTCAAAGGTATACATTTCTTTTTCAACAATATCAGTAACTTCACCAATTGAACGTTTAAAAAGATCGGTACTTTCAACAATCGGAGTTCTTATTTCACTGTAGCCATAAGCACTGACAACGTCCCGTAAGACCTTCTCAACTTTCTGCCACAACGGGCTTTGGGTAGGCAGAATGTCATTCATTCCACGAATCGCTTGGATCTGTTTTGCCACGGTATTAACTCGTCTGAATATTACGATACAAAATTGCTGTCATTATAAGCGGTTCAATGCTAAAGGTACAACAGCGCACAAGCCACATTGAATGAAGTTCGAAAAAATTGAGCAGTTCAATGAAGTAAAAGCATTTTTATCGCACTTTTAGATAAAATTAAGGCAGAAGCATCAAAAAGATCACCTCTGCCTCAAAATGCGATTTAGTACAAATATTTCAGAAAAATAATCTATTCTTTGATCGGAATTCGCTGAGTATTCATAGCAACTTTAGCGCGAATTTTTTCTTCTAGGACATCAACAAGATTGTCATTGTCCAAACGCTCCTTTTGACGAACACCATCAAGATAATAACCACTTTTGCGATTACCACCTGCTAGACCTATTTGCGAAATAAGCGCTTCACCGGGACCATTTACCACGCAGCCAATGATAGAGACGTCCATTGGTGTCACAATATCTTCAAGGCGACGTTCAAGTTCATTCACTGTGTTTATCACATCAAATTCTTGACGAGAACATGAAGGGCAAGCAATAAAATTAATACCGCGGCTGCGAATTCGAAGAGATTTTAAAATATCAAAGCCCACTTTAATTTCTTCAACAGGATCCGCTGCGAGTGAAACTCGTAACGTATCACCGATACCATCAGCCAATAACATGCCCAAACCAATGGCCGATTTTACAGAGCCTGAGCGTAGACCACCTGCTTCAGTAATCCCCAAATGCAATGGTTGGTTAATTTGTTTGGCCAGTAAACGATAAGACTCAACAGCTAAAAATACGTCTGAAGCCTTAACACTGACTTTAAACTGATCAAAATTAAGCCTATCAAGAATATCAACATGGCGCATGGCTGATTCAAGGAGCGCTTGCGGTGTTGGCTCTTGGTATCTTTCCATGATTTCTTTTTCTAAGGAGCCACCATTAACACCGATACGAATTGGAATATTTTTATCTCTAGCGCATTCAACAACACTGCGAATACGTTCTTCATTACCTATGTTGCCGGGGTTAATTCGTAAACAATCTGCACCATACTCTGCCACTTTAAGGGCAATTCGATAATCAAAGTGAATATCAGCAATGATAGGTATCTTTACTTGCTGCTTAATGCGTTTAAAAGCTTCAGCCGCATCCATGGTAGGTACAGAAACCCTGACAATATCAGCGCCGACCTTTTCAAGAGCTTGAATTTGAGCAACGGTCGCAGCAACATCTTCAGTGCGCGTATTTGTCATTGATTGAACGGCTATTGGTGCACCATCACCGATAGGCACGTTGCCAACATTAATTCGTGTGGATGGACGACGCTTAATTGGCGTTTCATTATACATAGTTATTTACGCTCTATTTAAAAGTATGTAGTTATGTTTATTACGCTTTATTTATCTAGCGCACTGATAATAAATACGGTTAATAAATGCGAATGATTAGATATACCGACACTTAATTTTCGTTAACAATATCCTCAAAACTTGTTTTATTAAGTGCGAGGTAAACTAAACCGAACTGCCCGTCCACTGGGATATTTATCCAAGTTTATATTTTGTCCATTATATTCAAGCTTTACAACCTGAGGCGCTCCAATCACAAAATTGATAGGTTCAACGCCTTTAACTGAGATTGACTGCCCTCCTTTTTTAACACCATGGATCAACGTATTACCTGATGCATCATCCACTTTTAGCCAAGAGTCACCGCTAAGTTTAATAGCAAAATTAGCAATATCACCAGCGACATCCTGTTGTAAGGACGTCGCTTGAGTTTCTACTGGAGCCTTAACTTCAGTTTCTGTGGTTACTGGTTGAGTTGCAACCTGAGCCACTTCTTTTGGTGCCGTTGTTTGGCGTTTTATTTCAATCACTGCTTTAGTCGATGATGAATTTTGAACTACTGAATCTTTCGAACTCGCGTCGTTAATCACCAAACCCGAACTTTTTATGTCTGTAGCGGTTATATTTGAATTTGGTGTGAGTTTATCAACAGGTTGAATATTCGTGATACTAGCAGGCTGATTAGATGCGGCGATTTCTTCCTGGCTAGGCTGAGACACATCAAGTTGATCACTAGATGATTTTTGCGCCCACCAAATCACCATTAAAGCAATAAGAATAAAAGCAATAACGTAAGTGATGATCATTAAACGCCCATCACGAGCCTTAATACTGGTTTTTTTAGAAAAACTTTGCATTTCAGGCTCTGCGACACTTGGCACTTGATGTTCAAGGCAAGACATTACCAGCTCTTCATCTGCACCAACGAGACGTGCAAAACTTCGAACATAGCCTCTGGCATATGTTGCAGAAGCCACACTATCAAATTTATCAGCCTCTAGTTTTTCAACAAGAGAAGGACGCAGATGTAATTGCAGAGCAATATCATCTACCGTTAAACCGCATTTTTCCCGAGCAGCGCGAAGTATCGGACCTACCGTAGCAACAGGTTCAGTGGCTTTGGTATCTTGGTTGTGTGTCGGGATCTCAAGTTCATGTGTTGTCATTGATCTAAATTAGCTCGATATTGCTTGGCTTGTTCTGAAGAAGGAAACGTCGACAATAACTGGGTACCATAATGAGTTGCCTGATCATTATCCCCCAAATTTTGCGCAATTTTTATACCTAATGATAAACTTTCCACTGACGTTCCAATTACGTGGTGATAACGAGTTAATTGATCCTTTGCAAACTCAAAATTGTGCTCTTGAACAGACAATTTAACTAACTCTAATCTAGCGGTTGATCGTTTGGAATCATATTTAAGCGCTTTCACAAAATAATCTTTTGCTTGCGCTATGTTACCCGCATCACGGGAGCAAATTCCAAGGTTTTCATAACTCGAAGCTACACGAGTATACTTCGGAGTATTTAATGCTGCCAAGAACATCTTCTCAGCTCGGTCATATTGCTGTTTTCTGCATAAAAAAACACCGAAGTTATTCTTTGAATCTCCAGTAGCATTCTTAGTTTCAATTGCGTTTAAATAGGCTTTTTCTGCCCGTTTGTTATCACCAACCGTTTGATAATAATAAGCCATACCAATATACACATCTTCACTTTCTGGCGCATACTCCATGGCTTTATCTAAGTTGTATTTAGCTTGTTCGGCATTGCCTTTTTGCAAATAGGTTAAGCCTAAACGTAATCGCTCTTTTGATGCGGCAGCTTTATCAAGTTGCCTTTCTTTAACAGGAATATCGGTCCCTGAATATATTCGCTCACTGACACACGCCGTCATCATTGACGACATAGTGAAGCCCCAAAATAGTGCTGGCAATCCTTGCTTCATATTTGACACCAAAATTTATTTTTATTACCAGTTAATCAATCATCTCTTATTTGAAGACTAGCCTACATTAACTGATATTTGGTTTTCTAACATACGCTTTTTCGCTAAACGTTTAGTTCTGTCGCGAATGTCACCCGCCAATTGTCCACAAGCAGCATCAATATCATCACCGCGGGTTTTACGTACAATGACGGTTAAACCAAATTCCATTAGTACCTTAGAAAATCGATCAATTCGAGAATTAGAAGACCGTCCATAAGGTGA
>SAMEA5043655__coassemble_223_pt1 | contig 10985 bp, 10 predicted proteins | sample SAMEA5043655__metabat2_high_PE_003 | metagenome-assembled genome bin SAMEA5043655 (sample SAMEA5043655) | Gadus morhua
TTTGATTTTCAATGAGAATAATTAAAGTGAAAAGGAGATTTTTTGATTAAGATCAAGTTTACGCTTTGGCCTTAAGCACAAGTTGATACAGCTAGAATGAAGCTGTAGATTTTTATTGTGGCTTGTTAATATTAAGGGCTATTTACGTTGTTGGAATAGGAAAAATAATGGTAATGAATAGAATAATAAAAATAGTTATCGTTTCATTTTATGTTTGACTACAGCAGCGGTCATTCTTGAAATACAAGTTAATTCATTTGCCGCATTGTAAATTAACACTTCCCAAACTGAACTACGTTTACCTATGTGGATTGGCTTAGTCACTGCTGTAATGATGCCATTTCTGGCAGCTTTAAGGTGGTTGGCGTTAATTTCTTGCCCAACGCAATAATAGTTGTCTGTGTCTACCACAAAATTAGCAGCATAACTGGCAACGGTTTCGGCTAAAACCACATTTGCTCCGCCATGAACAATGCCAAGGGGATTATGGTTTTCAGGGCCTGCTTCCATTGTCGCTTTGAGGTAATCATCCCCAATTTCAGATATTTTAATGCCAAGAGTTTGCATTAATGTGCCTTTGCCATGCAAACCTTTGTCAAGACGCTCACAATCTTCCAATGTGAAATCACGAAACCAAATACTCATAGCAATCCTATAAATTGTATTTATTTGTTATGTATTTAAGCAGTTTAAAAAGAAACGCTGAATTCATCAACTCGAATTGGTATAACATGTATTCATATTTACAACTTTCTTCAGGCTTGAGATCTCATGTGTCAACAGTATCAAAAATTACCTGACTATCTTTATTCCAGTGAGGATATTGAAAAAGCTGAATTAATGATGGTGCAGAGCAATAAAATTGATTTGTATGATCTTGTTGAATTAGCTGGAGAAGCCAGTTTTAGTTTGTTAAAGCAACTAAAATGTTTATCGGAGCGAGTGTTAGTTCTCGCGGGTAGTGGCAATAATGGCGCTGATGCCTTTGTTGTTGCTCGAAAATTAGTTGAGGCAAATATTAGCTGTTTAGTGCTTCACTATGTATCAAATAACATGACTAATGAAGTCACTATAGCTAAGAATCATTTTTTAAAGGTGGGCGGTAAAGTTCAAAATTTGTGTTTAACCACACTTAATTCTGAATTAGACAAAGCAAATGTGCTGATTGACGGATTAATGGGTATTGGCTTTAAAGGGCAACTAAGAGAATTTATGTTTGATGTCATAGATTTAATTAATAGCTACCAAAATAGCGCTTCCGCTCATAATGAAAACCTACCTTGGATTTTAAGTTTAGATACGCCATCAGGACTCCATGTTAATACGGGAAATTGTGATCCTATAGCAATTAAGGCGCAGGCTACTTTGTGCTTTGGTGGTTTGAAACAAGGATTATTTACCAGCATAGCCAGAAACCATGTGGGTAAAGTGTATTTTGCTGATCTTGGCTTATCGCCATTTTTACCAGAAAGTCATACTTTTTTGAAGAATGGAAATTATTTACGAGGATTATTTGTTAGACGCCCTGCAAATAGTCATAAAGGCGATTTTGGCAAAGTGCTAGTCATTGGTGGCGATCTGGGCATGGCTGGTGCTATTCGATTATCTTCAGAGGCCTGTCTAAGAGTTGGCGCGGGTTTAGTTGCCGTTGCTAGTCATTCTCAGCATCAAATAATAATCAATAATGGTAGATCTGAATTAATGTTTTGCGCTGTTGATTCCAGTGTTATAAACAATAATGAAAATTCCAATTTTTTAGCAAGATTAGCTTGGGCTAGCACTTTGGTTGTAGGGCCCGGTTTTGGAACATCGAACTGGAGCAAAGCGATATTTGAGCAAGTTTTGAAGTTTAAAATTCCCTGTGTATTAGATGCAGATGCATTGAATTTATTAGCATTAAAGCCAATGTCAAGGCAGCACTGGGTGCTAACACCACATCCTGGCGAAGCCGCTCGATTATTGAATTGTACTGTGCAGAACATAGAAAGTAATAGATTTGATGCCGTTAAAGCTTTGCAAAGAAAATATGGTGGCGTGGTATTGCTAAAAGGTGCTGGTACTTTGGTTTATGATGGCAAAAGATTGATTGTTGCGCCTGTGGGAAATCCAGGTCTTGCTAGTGGTGGTTGTGGTGATGTGCTTTCTGGTATTATTGGAGGCTTAATTGCCCAAGGTTTTGATCTTATGAAGGCTGCTGTTGCAGGTTGTATTATTCACGGTGAAGCAGCTGATTTAGCAGTTGAAAATGGTGAAAGAGGCATGTTAGCCAGTGATCTTATGCCATTTATTCGTGAACTAGTGAATTAATTCCGAGTCCAATAGATGCTTTAGAAATAAACTTAATTTTTGTTATTTATTTTTGTGGCGCTAATGATGCGCTGCATTCGTTATTGTGTATTTAAAATTGTATGAATGAAATAGATTTTTTTATTGAAAATGAAAATGATACAGTTAATTTCGGTGCTAAGTTAGCGAAATTAATTAAGACGCCTTTTACTCTGTATTTGACAGGTGAGTTGGGCGCAGGAAAAACCACCATGAGCCGTGGAATAATTCAAAATATGGGACATGATGGGGCGGTAAAAAGTCCTACTTATGCTCTGGTTGAGCCTTATAATTTAAATGATTTAGAAATTTATCATTTTGATTTATATCGCCTTTCAGATCCTGATGAGCTGGAATTTATGGGGATCCGTGATTATTTTAATGATAAAAGTATTTGCATCGTTGAGTGGCCTGATAATGGCGCGGGCTTCATCCCAAGTGCTGATGTTAAAATTAATCTCAGTTATCAAGGGCTTTCAAGAGTATGTAACATCCAAGCTATTTCAGTAAAAGGCTGTGAGTTGTTGGCAAAATTAAAATAATGATAACGAAAACGAAAAACCGATATAGATTTTACTTAAGCTTCATTGTACTTTTTTTGAGTTTATTGAATGTCAGTCAATCTTTAGCAGCAAACCGATTAGAGAGCGTCAGAATTTGGGGCGCTCCAGAATCTACTCGCGTGGTGTTGGACTTATCAAAAAAAACCACTTTTTCTTACTTTACTTTGACTAAGCCACATAGATTAGTGGTAGATCTAAAAACATCAAAAACCAGTTTGAATTTGAGTCGACTTGCTAATAACAGTAAATTGGTTAAACGAATTCGCGTTAGCAAACCCAACAAAAAAGGGACACTACGGCTTGTTATCGATTTAAACTATCGAGCAAAAGCGAATTTATTTGCTTTGCCACCGACAGCTCCTTACGGCAATCGCTTAGTGGTTGATTTAGAAAATATAAAATCAAAGTCGAAAGCGAAATCTATTGCCACTCCAACAACCAAATTACGTGACGTTGTGGTTGCTATTGATGCTGGTCATGGCGGTGATGATCCTGGTTCAATTGGCCCTAATGGCGTTTTTGAAAAAAAAGTGACATTGCAAATTGCAAAAAAAGTAGCTGCAAAAATCGACGCTACGCCAGGTATGAGAGCCGTATTAACCCGTAGCAGCGATTATTTTGTTAATTTGAACAAGCGTTCTGAATTAGCCAGAAACAGTAAGGCTGATCTATTGATTTCTATCCATGCGGATGCTTTTACATCTCCTCAACCTAGAGGCGCATCTGTTTGGGTATTATCTCGACGCCGAGCAAATAGTGAGATTGGTCGCTGGCTTGAGCAAAAAGAAAAACACTCAGAATTATTAGGTGGCGCGGGTGACATTATTCAAAACGCGGATAATGAGCAATATTTAGCAATGACATTACTTGATATGTCGATGGATCGCTCCATGGCAGTCAGTCATACTATCGCTGATGATGTGCTGAAAGATTTAGGGAAAGTAACCAAATTACATAAGTCAAAGCCAGAATCAGCGAGTTTTGCTGTGTTAAAGTCTCCTGATATTCCGTCAATTTTGGTTGAAACGGGCTTTATTTCAAATCCCAAGGAAGAAAAACAGCTATCAAGTCATTATCATCAAAATAAGTTGGCGATTGCCATTCATCGCGGAATTGTGCGCTATTTTGAATCTACGCCGCCTGAGAATTCCTTATTCGCTAAACGAAATAGCATCAAGCACAAAGTGACTAATGGTGAGTCATTGTCGATCATTGCAAAGCGTTACGGCGTTTCGGTTAGTAGTATAAAGAAAGGCAATAATTTAAAGTCTGATATGCTGAGAATTGGTCAGAAGTTGACTATTCCTCGAATTTAACGCTTTAAATCTTATTTAGGAACATTTGATGGCGATTCAAATTTTACCTCCACAATTAGCGAACCAAATTGCAGCAGGCGAAGTGGTTGAAAGACCTGCGTCTGTGGTTAAGGAGTTAGTTGAAAACAGCCTTGATGCTGGTGCGACGCGTATTGACATTGAGATCAATAAGGGCGGCAGCAAACTTATTCGAATCAAAGACAATGGCGGTGGAATTCAAAAAAGTGAGTTGTCACTAGCACTTTCTCGTCATGCCACATCAAAAGTTCATTCATTAGATGATTTAGAAGGAATAATGAGCTTTGGTTTTCGCGGTGAAGCGCTAGCCAGTATTAGCTCAGTATCACGCTTAAGTTTAACCTCAAAAATCAGTGGGGAGTCTGAAGCTTGGCAGGCTCAAGCTGAAGGTAGTGACATGGCGGTAAAAGTTATCCCGTCTGCTCACCCTGTAGGCACAACCATTGAAGTCGTTGATTTATTTTTTAATACGCCAGCTCGCAGGCGCTTTTTAAAAAGCGATAAAACGGAATTTACCCATATCGATGACTGGCTTAAACGGATCGCCTTGGTTCAGGGAGAAATTCATTTTACTTTGTCTCACAATGGGAAAATCGTGAGAAATTATCGCGCTGCAAAGACCGAAGCTCAATATCTTCAACGTTTGACGCAGGTTTGTGGAAGAAGCTTTGCTGAAAATGCGGTGAGTGTTGCTTGCAAACACGATGGCATGGCAATTAATGGTTATCTGCAATCGCCCGACGAGAACGCCTCTTTTACTGATGTGCATTATTTTTATGTTAATGGGCGTTTAGTGAGAGACAGGTTAGTGAATCATGCAGTTCGTCAAGCATTTGCACAAACAAGTGCTAGCGAACAACCTGGCTACGTATTAATGTTTGAAATTGATCCTCATCAAGTCGACGTTAACGTTCATCCAGCTAAACATGAGGTGCGATTTCATCAAAGTCGTTATGTTCATGATTATATTTTACAAGCGTTGCAATCAGCATTATCGCAGATCCCTGAATTGGTATTAGCTCATGATGATGAATACGCGGATTCAAACGTCATCAGCAAATACTCAAATGGTGGCATTGATATTGGGTCTCAAACCATAGATGATGACAGTGCTATATCAAGTGGTTCTTCTGTCAATGCAATTGTTGTTGAGCCAAGTTTAGTGACGGAAAATCAAAGTGCTATAAATTATCAATCGACGATTAAGAACACTGATTACCGAGATAAGCAATCTATTGATTCAATGGCTCGGAATAAGTTTGCTAGTGCGAGTGATGGGAACACCAAAGGCTCATATGCTTCTACTGATCGAAGTATAAAACTTGATAATGGCTTTGCAAAAAAAGTTATAGATAGATCAGCGGTTGAGACATATCAACGACTAATGCAAACGCCAATAGTGCTTAATGAGAAACTTCAGCCTTTAAAAATTGATGGTGCCATTTTAGATAATAATCGATTAACTGCACCACCATTACTTGATAAGCGCTTTTGGGTAATGACAAAGGGAATTGAGCTAACTTTATTACCCGTTATTTTAGTAGCTAATATTTTGGCTAAATACGACATAATTAGTCGGCTTGAGAATGGACTTGTAAGCCAGCCTTTGCTAATGCCTGTATCTATTTCTGCTGCAAATGAGAATTGGCATCATATCATCGATGATCGTTCACGTTTGCTTCGTAAGCTAGGTATAGAGCTTATAATTCGGCACGAACAGTTGATAATAAAAAAAGTGCCCCCATATTTGAGAGAAAGTCGTCTTGCAACTGTCATTCCAGAGTTTTTACAGTGGATTGAGCATGAAGAGCCCATTGATCAGAGTTTAGCTTCATGGATGAGTTCTCATATACAGAATCAATCTCAGTCTCCTGATCGAGTCTGGTCTCTGTTTAAATCTCAAACCGACGAAATTCAACAAGAAATCTATGCTAGTGGTATTAAATTGCCTTGGCAGTTATGGGAAAAAGAGCATTTTAGTGAAGGATAAGCCAGAAGTACTATTTTTGATGGGGCCTACTGCCTCGGGTAAAACTCAGTTAGCAATGGATTTAGCCCTTAACCACAATTGTGAGATTATTTCGGTTGATTCCGCTTTAATTTACCGCGATATGGATATTGGCACGGCTAAGCCATCTGCGAATGAATTACGTCAAGTTCCCCATCGTCTCATCAATATTCGTGATGCCTCGGAAAGTTATTCTGCTGCTGATTTTCGTCAAGATGCTTTAGATGAAATCGAGTCCGTATTATCAAATGGTAAAACGCCGTTATTGGTAGGTGGAACGATGATGTACTTTAAGGCATTATTGGAAGGATTGTCGCCACTTCCAAGTGCTAATATGGACATCAGACAAGAAATAGAAGAAGAAGCAAAACGAACCAGTTGGTATGCATTACACCAGTTTTTATCGAAAATTGATCCCGTTTCTGCTGCAAGAATTCACCCCAATGATCCTCAACGATTATCTCGAGCAATAGAAGTTTTTCGTATAAGTGGCAAAACTGTAACTGAATTAACACAAACTAAGATGCAACCTTTGCCTTATAATGTGGCACAATTTGCAATTGCACCTATAGAACGCAGGGATTTACATCGCTTTATTGAGCAGCGTTTTGATATCATGTTGCAACAAGGTTTTGTTGATGAGGTTAATGCGCTGAAATCTCGAGGAGATTTGCATCTTGACATGCCGTCAATGCGTTGTGTTGGATATAGGCAGTGCTGGCAATATTTAAATGGAGATTTCGATTACTCAACAATGATCGAAAAAGCTGTTGCTGCAACGAGGCAGTTGGCAAAGCGTCAATTGACTTGGCTGCGAGGATGGCAAAGCTTGGAATGGCTTGAAAGCGGTGATAACGAAAAAAATTTAGTGACCATCATTAATAGATGCCGCTAGTTTATTAGCTTTTGCTATATAATGCTGAATCTCAATATTATATGTGTCACATTTTTACACTTTTTTGAATATATTAAAAAGGAAATTCGAAATGGCTAAGGGGCAATCTTTACAAGACCCATTTTTGAACGCACTTCGTCGAGAGCGCGTTCCAGTGTCTATCTACTTGGTTAATGGCATTAAACTTCAGGGCCAGGTTGAATCTTTTGATCAGTTTGTCATTTTACTTAAAAATACGGTTAGCCAAATGGTTTACAAGCACGCCATTTCTACCGTTGTGCCTTCTCGCCCCTTCAATGTTGGAAATCACCAGCCTACAACTGGTGGTTATACCTCTCAACAAGAAGAAACCAGTCAAGATGAATAATTAATATAAGGAGTCTGCTTCTTGTTTGATCGTTATGAAGCGGGGGAAACTGCGGTACTGGTTCATATGGATTTTTCTGATGAAAATAGCCGTGAAGAACTGTTGGAACTGCAATTATTAGTTGAGTCAGCAGGTGTCCGTTCAGTCGGTGTGATAACAGGAAGCCGACGATCTCCAGATCGTAAATATTTTGTTGGTACGGGGAAAGCTGAGGAACTGGCTGCCATGGTGGCGGCTACTGACGCAAAAGTGGTGATATTTAATCATGCGTTAACACCAGCTCAAGAACGTAATCTTGAGGTAGTTTGTCAATGTAGAGTATTAGATAGAACCACTTTAATTCTCGATATTTTTGCTCAACGAGCTCGTACCTACGAAGGTAAACTTCAGGTTGAACTTGCTCAGTTACGGCATATGTCTACACGCCTAATTCGAGGTTGGACACACTTAGAAAGGCAAAAAGGCGGTATTGGTATGCGAGGGCCTGGGGAAACTCAGCTTGAAACCGATAGACGTCTTCTTCGTGGTAGAATTAAATCCATTAATCGGCGATTAGAAAAAGTCGATAAGCAAAGAGAACAAAGTCGTCGAGCAAGGCAGCGAAGTGATATGCCAACGGTTTCTTTAGTTGGTTATACTAATGCTGGAAAATCAACATTATTCAATGCAATGACACAATCTGATGTTTATGCAGCAGATCAATTATTTGCAACATTGGATCCTACCCTTCGAAAATTACAATTAGATGATGGTGCTGTCATTTTGGCTGATACCGTCGGATTTATCAGACATTTACCCCATGACTTAGTTGCGGCATTTAAAGCAACATTACAGGAAACTCGTCAAGCAGACTTGTTACTTCACATTGTTGACTGTGCCGATGAAAATATGGGTGATAATTTTGAACAAGTTCAAGAAGTTTTAAACGAAATTGATGCAGCCGACATAGCACAATTAATTATATGCAATAAAATAGATTTGTTAGATGATGTTTCACCTCGAATTGATTATGATTCAGAAGCGAAACCGATTCGAGTTTGGGTATCGGCTAAAAATCAAGTAGGTTTAGAGCTAATTAATCAAGCTATTGCTGAGTTAGTTGGTGCTGCGATTTCTGAATTTACATTAATGATCCCAGCTAATTCTGGACATTATTTGAGTCAGTTTTACAGGCTAAATGCGATACAGCAAAAAGAATACGATGAACTAGGCAATTGTACATTATCTGTTCGTTTACCTGATGCTGATTGGAAGCGGTTAGTCAAACAAAGCCAAGATGAGTTGAAATCCTTTCTTGTCATTGACAAGGTAAATAAGGTAATTTGATACTAATCTCTTAATTTTTATCCACTTATGGAGTGCTAAATGGCTTGGAATGAGCCCGGTAACAAGGGTAATGACCCTTGGGGGAATAAGAGTGGTAACGACAAAGGACCACCAGATTTGGACCAATTGTTTCGTAAACTAACTAAATATTTTGGTGGAAAAGGTTCTAAACGCGGATCATCGGGTTCTGGCTTTACTTCTGCTGGTATTTTAGTTGTTGTTGGCATCGCCGTTGTCGTCTGGGTGTTATCTGGATTTTACTCAGTCAAAGAAGCAGAACGAGGCGTTGCACTTCGCTTTGGTGAATTTGTAAGTTTGGTTGATCCCGGTCTTCAGTGGAAACCTACCTTTATCGAGGATGTTTATCCAGTAAACATAGAAACGGTTCGCTCTATTCCTGCATCTGGAAGTATGCTAACTGCCGATGAAAACGTAGTTCAAGTGGAAATGGACGTTCAGTATCGAGTGTCTGATCCATACAAATATATGTTCAGTGTCGTTGATGCTAACTCAAGTTTGCGTGAAGCTACTGACAGTGCACTTCGTTATGTTATTGGTCATAACAAAATGGACGACATTCTAACCACAGGTCGTGAAGCCATTAGAAATGACACGTGGAAAGAGGTTGAGCGCATTATTAAGCCTTATAATCTAGGTTTAACGATTGTTGATGTTAACTTTTTACCTGCACGTCCTCCTGAAGAAGTGAAAGATGCATTTGATGATGCCATTGCCGCACAGGAAGATGAACAGCGCTTTATTCGTGAAGCGGAAGCTTATGCTCGTGAAATAGAGCCTAAAGCCCGTGGTGCCGTTGAGCGTATGGCGCAGCAATCTGAAGCATATAAGCAGCGTGTTTCTCTAGAAGCTCAAGGTCAGGTTGCAAGTTTTGAAAAGTTATTGCCTGAGTATCAAGCAGCGCCTGAAGTGACTCGTCAGCGGTTATACCTTGATACCATGCAAAAGGTAATGTCAGGTAACAACAAAGTCATTATCGACACCAAAAATAGCGGTAACATGATGTATCTTCCGCTGGACAAAATGATGGAACGTAAATCACCTGCTAAAGTACAAGCTGATTCACAAGCCCAACATGTAAATTCCACATCGGTACCTACTGGGCACAATTCAGTGCCCGTAGATGGTAGAACATCTCGTCAGGACCGTATGCGTCAGGGGAGGGAGTAACCTATGAAGCGTTTTGGACTAATTATTGGTGTGGTTCTCATCGGTGGCATTTTATCTTCTCTGTTTGTTGTTAGTGAAGGTGAGCGCGCTATCGTATCGCGCTTTGGTAAAGTACTTAAAGATGATGGCATCACTCGTGTCTACGAGCCGGGACTTCATTTTAAAATTCCAGCCATTGATAAAATTAAACTGTTAGATTCTCGTATTCAAACGCTAGACGGCGCTGCTGATCGCTTTGTAACGTCTGAAAAGAAAGATTTGATGGTTGATTCTTACGTTAAATGGCGTATTCAGGATTTTGAAAAGTACTATTTGTCAACTAACGGTGGTATTAAAGCGAATGCTGAATCGCTTCTGCAACGTAAGATAAATAACGATTTGCGTACTGAGTTTGGTCGCCGTACGATTAAGGAAATTGTTTCTGGTAGTCGTGATGAGCTGCAACTTGATGCGCTGAAAAATGCGGCAGAAAGTGCTAAAGATCTTGGTATCCAAGTTGTTGATGTCAGAGTTAAACAAATTAACCTGCCAGCAAACGTGAGTAGTAGTATTTACCAACGTATGCGTGCTGAACGCCAAGCTGTAGCAAAAGAGCACAGGGCACAGGGTAAAGAGCAAGCTGAAATTATTCGCGCTACCATTGATGCGAATGTTGAAGTTCAAATTGCAAACGCTCAACGTAAGGCATTAACAATACGAGGTGAAGGGGATGCATTAGCAGCTAAGATTTATGCTGATACTTACTCTAAAGATCCTGAGTTTTACTCTTTCGTTCGAAGCTTAGAAGCGTACCGTAAGAGTTTTAATAATAACTCAGATATTATGGTATTAGAGCCAGATAGTGAATTTTTCCGCTACATGAAAAGTGAAACTGGCAAGTAACGCCACTTACTTTTAAATAAAAACCCGACCAATGTGTCGGGTTTTTTGTATTCAAAGTTCATAATAATGATAAAAGTCGTGATGGAAGTTGTTTGTA
>SAMEA5043655__coassemble_227_pt1 | contig 10945 bp, 10 predicted proteins | sample SAMEA5043655__metabat2_high_PE_003 | metagenome-assembled genome bin SAMEA5043655 (sample SAMEA5043655) | Gadus morhua
GCCCAGTGTCGTAATGAGTATCGCCGGTTCCATTCATAATCCTTCTACCGCCCAAAATATGCAACATTGTATAAGAAAATGAAATGTTTAGTGATAGTAATTGTGAAAATAGTTTAATTTTGTTAGGAAATATAAAAAAGTAAGCCCGATTATGATAAAAACCGAGCTTTAGAATGTGTTATTTATAAAGGATAAATGATTAATTAACCAATATGTCTAAATGATTTGCAAAGTCTTTGGGCCCCATAAATCCTGTTACTGTCAGGTTTTTCAATTGCTTGCCATTAGCATCAAACATCAAAATTGTTGGTAACCCAAGCACATTAAAATATTCAAGCAGGGCATTGTCTGTTTTGTCCGATTTTGTCACATCTGCCTTTAATAACATCATTTTATTAAAACGTTTGTTCACTTCAGCATCTTTGAAAGTGATGTTCTCAAATTCTTTACATGCAACACACCAGTCAGCATATAAATCCAGCATTACAGGTTTTTCCTGATCTTTAGCAATAATGAGTTGCTCATTGAGATCGTCAATGGATTTTATTGTTATAAACTGATGGCTGCTGGTGTAAGTGGTAATTGCCGTAGTTTGAGATTTTGGTTGAAACTTGGTCATAATAGACTGAAAACCATAAGACACACTGGCAAGTAGCAACAGCAATAACAACACTGAGCGAGTACTTTGTTTCCAATTAAACGCAGTTAATTTGTTTTGGTGCATTAAATAGCCTGTCAGAGTAATGCCCCAAACTGACCATAGTAGATCAGAAATAAATCCTGGCCAGATCCGTCCAATCATCACAATGGAAACCGCAATGAGTAGGAAACCAAAGATGGTTTTAATAATGTCCATCCAGCGCCCTGCTTTAGGAAGTAATTTACCGCCAGAAGTGCCAAGCAGCAGCAAAGGTAAACCCATTCCCATGCTAAGAACATAAAGAGTTAGAAATCCAAGTAATAAATTTCCGCTTTGAGCTACATATATCAAAACGCCAGATAGAGGGGCTGTGGTGCAAGGTGAGGCAACTAAGCCTGAAATCACACCCATAACGAAAACGCCTGTTAATTGGCCACCTTTTTGATTGTTGGCGATATTGTTCATTCTATTTTGCCAGCGGGCTGGCAGTTTGATGTCATAAACACCAAACATAGACAAACTCAGAATGACGAACAAAATCGCAAGGGCAATTAAAATCGCAGGGTGTTGAAGGGCAGCTTGGTATTTGAGTCCTGCAGAGGCAACAACTAATCCAAGTAAGGAATAGGTAACGGCCATACCTTGAACATAAGCCATGGAAAGAGTAAAGGCTTTAGCTGTTGAAAGCTTTTCTTTTTGGCCAACAATGATCCCAGATAGAATCGGATACATAGGAAAAACACAAGGCGTTAGAGCAAGTCCAATACCTAAACCAAAAAAGATCAATAGGGTTAGAGCAAAATTATCGCTCCCCAGCATTTGACTTAAACTGTCTTGTTTGCTGACAAGATTGATGTCGTTTTTGTCATTAGCACTTTGTTGAGGTGTCACTGCTATTTTGCCATCATTGGCTGAAACTGAAGTTAATTTTGCTTTACGTGTTGTTGGCGGATAGCAAAGTTTGCCTTCAGCACAGCCCATAAAACTCACTGAAATATTACTATCATTTGCAGCTTCTTTAATGCCTACGGGAATATCGAGGTAAGTGTTGTAGACTTCTTGATCGCCAAAGTAATCATCATGATGCATCACGCCTTTAGGGAGGGTAATTTCACCAATTGTTGCACCGTTAGCTGTAAATTTTAATTTATCGCGGTACATGTAGTAGCCATCGGCGATAACAAAATTAATTTTGAGTTGATTTCCCTGCTGTTTGTAATCAAAAGCAAATGCTTGCTCGACAGGTAACAGCTTGGGTTCATTATTTGTAAAACTAAATTTTTTACTGCTAAGAAATCCTTCACTGTGGGAGAAAGAACTCATTAATAGCAGAGTAGTAAATAGAGCAAAAAGTGTTTTTTTCATGATTGGCTTTTTTCTTTGATCCAATTTAAGTATGAAGAAGCGCCCTGCGTTATTGGTATTGCTATAATTTCGGGTACATCATAAGGATGATGTTGTTTTATGGTTTCTTCCAATTTTTGATAGCAAATTGCAGTGCATTTTATTTGCAAACTGACTTCCTGTTCCTCACATATCCTATCATTCCACTGATAAATTGACACGATGGGTGAAAACAGCTGTACGCATGCGGCCAGTTGTTTTTCAATTAATTCTCGAGCGATGTTTTTTGCTTGTTCCAAGGTAGGGTAACTTACCAATACCACTAGATAAGTATCGTCTTTTTCATTGTGCATGGATTTGCTCTCCAAGAAAAATTTAAACTTATTTTAAGTGAACTAGGTTAATATTCTGCTTTAAAATTATCTGTCTAAGCCATTTAATGCGATACTTTGATGGCATTACTTCGCTATAAAAAATAACAATAGCTTGAAAATAGACAGATGAAGCACCATTTATATTTTATAAGTTGGCATAAATTTAAACATTTTACTCATTTGAGGGCAGTCTATTGTTAATATTATTTTTGATTTTTATCTTGGTTCCCACAATAGAGCTGTCGGTTTTAATTAAAGTCGGTGAAGTTATTGGAACCTTTAGTACCATTGCATTATGCCTTTTGACTGCCGTGGTTGGTGCGTCATTAGTTCGTAGTGAAGGACTAAGCACATTAATGCAAGCGCAAAAGAAAATGGCTAAAGGCGAAGCGCCAGAGTCAGAAATTGTGCAAGGTATGATGCTAGCTATGGCTGGCGTGTTATTGGTTATTCCAGGGTTCGTTACTGATTTTATCGGCTTGCTATTGCTCACTCCTGTTACCAGAGCGCCTTTTGCCGCGTTTATGTTAAAGCGAATGAAATTAAAAATGGCAACTAAAGGTGGTTTTAGCCAAGGCACTTTTGGCGGCTTTTCTCAAAATCAAAATAATCCATTTGGCCAAAACTCTTATGATGATCAAAAAGGTAATACCTTTGATGGCGATTATGAACATAAGGTGGACCCATCGGATTCTGAGCATCGTCTGCATAATCGGGATGAAATTGATAAAAAAGACTAGTGCTTAGACAAGGCTGCTTTTGGATTTTTAGGATAAAAATTGTCTGCAAGCGAGGTGATTAACGCAAATTCACGCGTGTTTTTATAGGGCAACTTCATAAAACCAGATACACCATAGCCTTGAATTTTATGAATATATTGCAAAATACGATCAAGACCAGCTCTAAAAGAGGCTTGTTTTCGAGGATTAAGTAATCGCAAGTAGTTGTGAATTTTCATGTGGTGAGGTAAAACCTCAAAAATAATGCAGCCAGTATGATGTATTTTATTTAACCGCCATAACTCAGCAATAATTTCATTTGGTAACTCAAGGTTTTCATCGGGATCGCGTCCATCTTCAAAGTAGGAGTGAAGGCGGGATTTTCCTTCTTGAAAAGGCTCATCACTAACATCAAAAGGAATCTGCTGAGCTTCACCAGCAAGAAAAGGCTGAGTACTGTCTTTTCTTTCAATATGAAGTGTGTCTTTAGCATTAAAAAAACAAACCTTAAAAGTCCCCATTTTGTGTATTCCTCTCGCCATGGTCACCATATTGCTGACGGCTTGAGTGAGACCTTGTTCAAACTTGGGGTCAACCAGTGATAAGTTGGAATCTATGTATATGCGATTTGTTCGCCAGTTTAGAGAAATGCCACCAACAATGGGGTAACGTCCAAGGTGATCTACTGCGGTAATAAAGCCTTTTTCAGTATCGCCCATGCCCACTAAAAAATGGCGATAGTACTTTTCCATTTGAATATCATCAATTTTTTTAGGATTTGGCTCTATTTGGTGCTCCTGTAAAAATGACTTTCTAGAGCTATAGCAAACGGTTTCTATGTCTTTAGTTTTCGTTTGTAAGTGAAATGGAATGTGATCAGTAATTTCGTTTCGAGGCAGATCGACAAAAAGAGGTGAAATTTTTGAGCTCATCATATCAATAAAATAGTCGCCAGCTTGCCGTCTTAGGGTTTGATTTTGGCTTAGCATGTTATTTAAAACCTGAGAAAACTCTTCAGGTAACCCTAAGCTGGTGGGCGTAATTACATTTATTCCAAAACGGCTTGGTAGCCCTGAAGCTAAAGAATAAAGTGTTGCGGCTACGCCTTGTTCATCAAATCTGGGGCTTGATAATTCTCCCCTTAATTGCTCTTCTCCAATATAGTAGGCATCGCCCATGCGAGCATTTGTCTGCATATTGTCTTGAAATATTAAGCCCATGGGAGCGCTTGAAATAAATTCTCCTTGGGCATCTTGCTGAGCAAATACCGCAGAGCCCCAATCAATAAGTGATAGCTGTTTAGTTTGCTCATTCCACACCAAATTAGAGGGTTTGATATCACCATGAACTATTGGGGCAGGGAGTTGGCGCAGATAGCTCATAATTTTGGCCAGTTGCTTGGCGATAAGCATGATGGATGTAATGGGAAGAGCACCTCGAAGAAGGGATATTTTCTCAAGATCGTCACCTTTTGCCCGCGACATGACTAAAATACCTTGTTTGCCAATTCGCTGATAATCAATAAAGTCAGGAATATGAAAATGAGATACTTGTCCTAAAATATGCGCTTCATCTTCCAAGCGATTTTGAATATTTTGGGGAAGCGTAATGCGAGAGAATTTAAACACATGGGCATCGTGCGTGTTATTTATTCCTGCAAACGCAAAACCATAGGCACCTTTGCCGATAAATTCAATTTCGCGATACCCAAGCTGTGCTAGTTGCTGTTCGCATAAACTAATCCATGCTTTATGCTTTCGAGCGTCATCAGCCTTTAAAAGGTAAACGGATTGCTGCTCAGAAATATAAAAATGCTGTAATTGTGATTCTGGCAATTTTGGCTCCAAGACTGATGAATAGTGATTTAAAGTTAGTTATTTACTTTTTTCAACTTCCACTGATTTTTAGTTTATTTATTGAAAGTTTAGCCGCTGAATTGGAATGAAAATGACGGTTACATTGAAGCAAGTTTTATACCTAACATGCAAGGCACACACTTTGGTATCAATTACTATAAATTCGATAGAGTAATTGATTTAAATCAAATTTATCAGAATTTTATAGCGTATCTTAAAAATATGTCTAGGAATTATTGATAGGAGAATTCCATGATTGATCATGACAAAGCTCAGCTAATTGCACTCTACGAATTTGCTCGTAAACGAATTATCCAATCAATGGATCTTAGGCTGTGTCCACATGCAGGTTTCTATAACCGCAATGATGATCAATGTACGCTTTGTGAGCAAAATCTTGAATGTGTGTGGATGAATGGTAACGATAATTTAGTGTCACTTAAAGATAAGTCTATTGAACAATTAAAGCAGCAGCTTTTGATAGCAGTGGATTTTATTGACGCTAATCTAACGCCTTACCATTTATCTCGCAGACATTGTGAGTGTGAAAATTGCACATGGCTACGTGAAGTTCAGAACGCATTAAAATAAACGACTTTTTTATTGCTGAAAAAGGGGCTGATGTCGTATTTTAGTAGGTAACAAGAGTATTGAATATACTTAGCAGCTGAAAGGATTTTACAGACCCTATGAAAGCAGAATTTTGGTACGAAAAGTGGGAAGCTCAACAAGTGGGCTTTCATTTAAAAGCAATTAATCCTTTACTTAAAACGCACTGGTCAAAGCTGAATTTGCCTTCAAATACCAGAGTATTTGTGCCCCTTTGTGGGAAATCTCTTGATATGTGCTTTTTAGCTCAATTAGGGCATCAGGTGATTGGTTGTGAGCTTAGTGATATTGCGGTTCAGCAATTTTTTAAAGAAAACAGGCTAAATTATAAAGTGAGTGATGAAAATGGTCATCACTGTTATTCCGCAAATTTAATCACTATTTACCAAGGTGATTTTTTTTCGATTCCGACAAATCAACCAAAAGCCTGCCAAGGTTTTTATGACCGTGCTTCATTGATTGCATGGCCTGATGAAATGCGTGAAAGCTATGCTAAAAAATTGGCAAGTTTACTGACCTCGGGTGCACGTGGCCTTTTAATCTCATTGGACTATCCACAAGAACTGAAAGATGGACCGCCATTTGCGGTATCTGATGATTGGATTAATCGTCATTTAAGCAAAGATTTTGAGATTGAATTACTTTCTTCGAAGGACGTATTAGAGGATAACGCTAAATTTGTGGATAAAGGCGTTCCTTGGTTAACTGAATCTGTTTATAAGTTAGTTCGAAAATAAGGTATGTGATTTTGAATTGCGGCTTAAATAACTCAGATTTAAGCCGCATAAAGTGGAGTCTATTCTGCTATTTGACTATATCCATTTCTGTCATTAGCTGCTTGGCATTATCCACATGATCCATTACCTATAAGATGTAACGACTATCGGCCTGAATGCCTCGGTTTAGCTTTTTATCATAATGCCAGTCACCGATAACGCTTTCATAAGCACCATCAAAAAGTAATCCAACTAATTCGCCTTTCGCATTTAATACGGGAGAGCCTGAATTACCGCCAGTGATGTCTAAGGTAGATAAAAAGTACGTCTTGTTCCAATGAATATCTAATGATAAAGAAATTCATTTTTTGGGATTAACAAGTAAGTTTTTAATCAAAATATCCGTTTAAACATTAGATAACTGCTTTACCACTTAAACCGTTAATAATGGTTATTTATTACAAATAGTCTAATTATTAATATGTTAGTTCTAAGTAGTATTTTTAAGGTCAAGACGATTTAAAATTACAACATGTGGTTCCCCACACGGTTACATTGATGTGGTTGCCACATGCCTTCATCAGCAAAAGCAGAAAATCCCGATATGAGCGCTAGGCTCTGTTGACATAGATTTGTGCATTTGTGCTGCTTTTGTCGGTATTTTATGTAAGGCAGAGTCTATGCGGTGTAGTTATTTTACATAAATAAACGATAACGTAACAAAAAGTGCTGACAATGCAGCCCAACGGGTTCGTTTAACCGCCATTATCTCATTGTTGCAAGACATGAACTTAGAATAACTAAGCATCATTCCTCGCGCCACGATAAAATCGCTGTTAATTTGAACAAAACGTGATAAATCTATGTCAACAGAGCCTAAGCTCACTAACCATTTTTTCATATTTCTAAGTCCATTTATTATTATGTTGATTAAGCAAAACATTGACGATGTTGGGTACTAATTATCCATTTTACCAAGGTTACAGTCATCACAGAGAATTTGTAGATTATCGTACTCAAGTTGAGGGTATTTTGAACGGGGTTTAATATGATCTACATGCAAAGCGATTCCATGCTTCTCTGGTGTGCGAAAGCATTTCGTACATTTGTGCTCTTGAGTACTAAGTACTTTATACCTTAATGCTCGCCAAGCTGTTGATGTATAAAAATCAGTAGTGATGCTAACCTCAAATTCTGGCAGTTGTTCATAATGTTCAAATCTTTGATGTTCATTATTTGGGGAAAAATAACTGGCGCTAATATTTGGTTCATCATTGTGTTTTTTTAACCATCGCCATATTCCACGTCGTGCACTGGTTTCAGTTGTATAAGATTTTGTGCGACGAGTTTCTTTTAGTCGATATGTTACTTCAATTTTAAGTTCCATCGCATTTTCTCAAGTATCAATATTTTTTGAAGGGTTCGGAATGGAAAAAGCAGAATATTGATTTTGTCGTTTATGTAAAGTGAGCTTCAAAAGCTGAAGCATCGATATTATTTAGAAATGATGTTCTTAATAATATCAATGCTTGCTATTAGGTTGGGTTCAAAGTGCTACGTAAAGCTGCGAGCCAACAATGATAATGCCACACATTGCTGCAAGGCTTAAAGCTACTGTTCCGCCACTAACTCGGTAACCGTCAGGCATGATGCGTCGCTGCTTAATTGCCATAGAAACAGGCAGAAAAATCATCATAATAACCAATGGAATTGCGGCAAAGCCTAATACGGCAACAAATCCTTCAGGTACATACAATGCACATAATAGCGGCGGTACAAAGGTAATAAGCCACGTTTGTAAGCGTCCCAACCACGTATTTGATGATCGAGTAAGCTCTGCAAGGAAATCGTACAAGCTCATGGTTACACCAAGGAAAGAAGTAATTAAAGCAAAGTCAGCAAATAAAGAGATGAACTTACTGATCAGAGGCTCGGCTGCGATATCTTGTAACGAAGTCACTAATTTAGGTAATGACCCTGCAAATGTCGAAATTGTATCGCCGCCAACTGTGCCTAAAGTCAATAATAACCATAGAACATAACAGATTAATGGAATGCTGGAGCCAATAAGTAACACTTTTCGTAAGCTTTGAGTATCGCCATCAAGGTAACGCACTAAGGTCGCAATGCAAACATGAAAGCCAAAAGAGGTGAAAATAATAGGGATTGCAACTAACCAGCCATTGGTTGTTTGCCCACTCACTTCGGACGCTATCATATTTGACATACTGATATCGGGTAGAAGAAAAATCAGCAGGGAAGCAAAGAAAATTAACATTAGAGCAAAAAGAAAACGCGATATTTTATCAACCCAAGCAACGCCTAATGCAGAAAAACCACCTAACACAAGAGTAAAAATGATCACTGCAAGCTGATTGTTTAGCTCAAGATTAAAAAGGTTTTGTGCTTTTAATACCAGTAATGAAGAGCCTCCAGTAAGATAAGCGGCAGTGAGTGCAAAAAGTAGACTCAGAAAAGACAGTCCTTGAATAAATTGGCCTTTTTTGCCTAATAATTTACCCGTAATGATATGAACATTGTCGCCAACGCCGCTTTTTAGATTGATTTCAAGCATCAATAAAGCGGTATAGCCAGAAAGCCCCCAGATAATAACCAGCAGCAACAAGGCAGGAATAATGCCTAATGCAGCAGTTGCTAAAGGTAATGCCAGCATACCCGCGCCGATAGAAGTACCCGCTACAATGGCTATTGAGCCTAATATTTTCAAGTTCACATGACTGTCCTGTTGTTATGTTAATTGTTTGAATTAGCAAAGGTAAACGTTGGATTTACAGTGGAAGAAAGTGTGATCTATGTGAAAACATATCGGCAATGAAACGTTTTCTAAAGTGCTATCTTCATCTTTACTCATTAAAAAAAGCTAAGGCAACCTTAGATAGTCTGGATAATTATTTCGTTTGAACAATTATTTTGGCAGGTGCTTGACTTGGTGTGACATTAACAAAGCTTAAGGTGATGGGCAAGTCAGACAAGTAAATGGGAATCAATTTTACATATTTATAAAAAAATTCAGAGAATGTAACTGATAACAGCTTAATTTAAATAAAAAAGAGCCATAACGGCTCTTTTTTGATTGAAGGGGCAATAATTAAAAAATTACTTAACGTCAGCCATTGGAATGTTTAATGCTTTGGCAATACCCTGACCATATAGTGGATCTGCTTTCAAGCAGTTTTGAATATGGCGAATCTGAATATGGCGATCTGCGCCACCAACAGCTCGAGCTGTATTTTCAAATAAACGCTGCTGTTCATCAGCATTCATAAGGCGGAATAAATCTCCAGCTTGTGAATAATGGTCATCATCGCTATGGCTGTAATGACCAATATCACCATTTGTTTTTAATGGTGGCTCGCTGAAATCTGGCTGCTCAGCCCATTCATTTTGACTGTTAGGCTCATAGCCAATAGTACTTCCAGCATTACCATCTACACGCATTAAGCCATCACGATGATATGAATGGAAAGGACATTTTGGTGCATTAACAGGGATCTGGCTGTGATTAACACCCAAGCGGTAACGTTGAGTATCGCCATAAGAAAACAAACGTCCCTGAAGCATTTTATCTGGTGAGAAACCGATACCAGGTACAATTGTTGTTGGTGCAAAAGCAGATTGCTCAACTTCAGCAAAATAATTTTCTGGGTTACGGTTTAGCTCAAATTCACCCACTTCAATTAAAGGGTATTCTTTATGTGGCCAGACTTTTGTCAAATCAAATGGATTAATGTGATAAGTTTCTGCTTCTGCTTCAGTCATTACCTGAACATACATAGTCCATTTTGGAAATTCTTTATTATCAATGGCATTTAAAAGATCCGCTTGATGACTTTCACGGTCGTCAGCAACAACGGCCGCAGCTTCTGCATCAGTGAGATTTTGGATGCCTTGTTGAGTCTTAAAATGGAATTTTACCCAGTAACGCTGATTGTCAGCACTGATAAAGCTATAAGTGTGAGAACCAAAGGCATCCATATGACGATATGATTTTGGAATACCGCGATCACTCATGGTAATTGTTACTTGATGAAGTGCTTCTGGTGATAGAGTCCAAAAATCCCAGTTGTTATTTGCGCTACGCATATTAGTGCGAGGATCACGCTTAACAGCATGATTCAGATCTGGAAACTTAAGCGGATCTTTTAGAAAGAATACTGGCGTGTTATTACCTACTAAATCCCAGTTACCTTGTTCGGTATAGAATTTCATGGCAACACCACGAATATCACGCTCAGCATCAGCTGCACCGCGCTCACCAGCAACAGTTGAGAAGCGAATAAACATTTCGGTTTTTTTGCCAACACCATTAAACATCATGGCTTTAGTATATTTGCTGATATCTTTGGTGAGAGTGAATGTGCCGTATGCGCCAGAGCCTTTAGCATGCATGCGGCGCTCAGGAATAACTTCACGATCAAAATGAGCTAGTTTTTCAAGAAACCATGCATCTTGCATCAATAATGGGCCGCGGGGTCCAACAGTTTGAACATTTTGGTTATCTGCTACTGGTGCACCGAAAGCAGTTGTCAGTTTTTTGCTCATAATTTTTCCTTATTTTTTTAAAAGCTCACTAATATATTTACAAAGAATCAACAGGATTGTACATAAAGTAGCACAAAATGCTAAATAATTAATTTTGTTGCAACTATAATAAAATAATCCCCTA
>SAMEA5043655__coassemble_229_pt1 | contig 10865 bp, 7 predicted proteins | sample SAMEA5043655__metabat2_high_PE_003 | metagenome-assembled genome bin SAMEA5043655 (sample SAMEA5043655) | Gadus morhua
ATTCAGATTTGCTTGGCTATTTGCTTTAAGCTTTACCATAAATTGCTGCTTTGAAGCTAAATGTTCAATCGCATCATGGTGATTTTTAAAAATAGGAATCGTTTTTGGCGGCTCAATAGTGTTAGCCGAATTCCCTCTAACTAAAGTTAAACTGCCATTGAGAAATTCATTTAAATTTCCAGCTTTAACATTGATGCCATCCATGGATGCTCTTATATCAATGGGAGAGTTGCCGAAAAGATAACTGTCTTTGGTCAGTAGAGAAATATATTCAGGATGGATCTCGATTTTGTATTGAATTTGACTGAAATTCTTTGATAGCTTTATGTCGGTAATTTTGCCAATGGTAAATTCTTTATAGAGAATGTTGGCACCGATTTTTGCACCCAGATTTTCCTCACTAACACCATTTAGAATAAGGCTATTAGTTGTCGTGGATTGTGGCAGCTTTTGAGCCAATTGATATTCTTGCTTAGCTTGTCCTGTGCCAGGAATAAGCTCAATTTTTGGGCCAGTAAGAATGCGCTCAGGATGTTTGATGCCATCAAGTGAGATACTGGCACCTTGTAAGTAAAATTGACTCGTTCCACTTAATAAATCTTTATGCTCAAGATAGAGCCTTGCTTGGCTGATAACACCTGCTTTTGCCAGTTTCGAGTTTTCTAGTTCTCCAATTTTTATATCGCGGTAGTAAATTCCGGTACCTTTAGATAATCCTTGAGCATTATTTGACAAAAGAGAAAAGTAAATACCATCAGTTGCTTGCTCTGCATTTTGATAAAGTGAAAATTTATCTCCGTTTGTTGCAAGTTCAGCATTTGTATTTGATGAGAAGGCGATACCACCGGCTAAAATTGAAGTAAGACTTTCACTGCTGACTTTAATCCCTTGCAATGAAGCATCTATTTTTATGCCTGAAACATTCCAAAATCGAGAATTCTTTTTGACGAGCTGTGAATATCGTTTATCAATGAATGCAATGATTTGTATGTTTTGGTCATCGATAAGAAGATAATTGATAATTTTGCCAACGGGGATCTGGCGGTAAAACACCTGTGAACCAATATCCAGTGAGCCCAATGTGTTTGTGATAAGTTTTACGGAAATACCATCATCACCAATAAGGATTGGGGGAGGTTGAAGTAATGCGTCGAAATCAGTTCTGTAACTTCCTTTGCCGGGTTGGATACCAATGTAATTACCTGAAAATAGAGCATCTAAGCCTTCAATTCCTGTGATTGATGCCTTGGGTGTTACCAGCCAAAATTTGGTACCCATATTGAGAAAGGGCTCACTTCGGTAATCCATTGTGACTTTAACATCAACACCTTGAAGCTCTTTATCAATGGCGATATCAGTTACTTTACCAACCGTTAAGCCTTGATATCTGACTAATGTTTTTCCTACGTCAATACCTGTGGCGCTAGGGAAATGGATCATGATTTCAATGCCTGACTCTCGGTAACTTTTAACGCCAAGCCAGACACTCAATGCAAAGGCAACCATAGGCAATAGCCAAATGGGGGAAAACAACTTTTTTTTAACTATTTTAGGTGATTCTATTTGAGTCATTGTTTGGTATCCAATTGATCCCAGAGTAAACGGGTATCAATTACCTTGGCAGAAAGTTGGGTAAATAAAATAACGAGCGCAAATGCAGTAGCTGCAGGTGCGGGTTTGGCATCTAGCAGTTGCCCCATATTGACTAGTGCAACAGTGAGTGAAATGACAAATAAATCTAACATGGACCAGCGGCCAATCCATTCGATAAAGTGAAATCCTATGATCAATAACCGCTTAGGCAGTGGAATATTAAAGCTAATGGCTAATAAAAAAAGGCTTAAACCAATGATTTTAAGCCAGGGCACCAGAATGCTTGCCGTAAAGACAATAATGGCAATGGGTAACATATCGGAATGCACCAAGTGCTGAATGCCAGAAAAAATCGTATCAGAGGTAATTTTACCTTGATTTACCAGAATCGTAATGGGGTAAACATTGGCAGGGATCAATAAAATGGCTGCGGTGATAAGGAGCGCCCAACTTTTGTTTAGGCTGCGTCTGTTTCTATAACTCAGAATATGGTTACACCGATGACATTGAGTCTGATTTTTGCTATTTACTTGATGGCAAATAGGGCATAAGAGGAAGCCCTGAGCCTCGCCTTGCATTGGTTCATTCATCCAAATAGGTCCACATATGCGCTAGGTTATATTCCCTAAGCAGAAATAAAGTTGAAAGGAAAAGCATGACAAAACAGAAGGTGCCCTGATTAAATTGAACGTCTGCAAAATCCGATAACTGAAATGCGGTGACAAGCAGGCTTAGTAAATAAATTTCTAACATGGTCAGTTCGGTTAACAATTTTTGAAATGACAGTAGTGATATAAATACATTGCGGTGCCACTTTTTTTTAAGTCCACGTTTGACCAATAAAATTTGCGCTAATATCGAAAAAATTAATATTGCTGGCGCAATAGTGCTTGCCACAATAACTGCGATGCCTACAAACCAATATCCTTGCTCGATTACCGTTACGGCGCTTTGAAATAGCGTTGTTGCTCGAATGCTACCCAAAAAATGCATTTCTATTATTGGTAAATAGTTAGCGGGAATAAGCATAGCGATTGCAGAGATACAGATAGCTAACATACCATTTAATGAGCAATAAGGCGTATCAAAAAGAAAGGTGTCGCAGCGGGGACAAATGGCTCTCACTTTTGTTGAAAGGTTTTGTTTTGATACAAGGAGATCACAAGAAGGACACAGAATGACTGTCTGCTCAATGGGCAATTGAGTACTTTTTGCTGCTTTCATTGTTTGATCGGGCGTAGCAATAATGTATTCCTCATAGTGCGAACATGCTACTTGAAAACAAAACTCAAGCACTGCAGTGTGAAATGACTTTTAATACTAGTAATAAAGAAAGACTAGCATGAAAGTCGCAGGATATATTCTATAACAGCGATGTTATAGGATTCTGCCGTATTTTGTTAAATTTATTTGCAAATCACTGATTATGCTTGCGCTTATAGAATCACCTATGCCAAGCTAGTACTGTATATATTAACAGTGTGAGGTTTTTATGGCTATTGTTGTTCAATATGTTGTGGTTAGGGATGGAATTGAAAAAATGACTTTTACCTCTAAAAAGGAAGCTGACGCATATGACAAAATGCTTGATATTTCTGAAGGATTACAGCAGTTTTTCACCTCTGCAAGTCTTGATATCAATGAAGAAAATATCGAAAAGTTAGCCTTTTACTGTGCGGAGCAGAAAGACGCTTTAAGTACTTTACTCAAAGGTGGAAAAATCGCGACTAAGTCAAAAACAGTGGACAAAAAGAAAAATGCTAAAAAAGCAGAGCAAAATGCTGTCGCGCAGCATTAAATTTTCGCTTTAAAAAAAACTTTTAGTCAAATTTATGTCATGGTCATGACAAAATCTATTTTTGCATTTTATGATTACTTAAGAAAATAAGAATAAAAAACGGTATTTGAGCAGTTAGTAACCGTTTTGCTGTAATTCTTGATCGCATTCATTGCTGACTGTTTTATAATATAAACATATCCGTGTAAAAACGTTTTAACTGTTGAATTAATTTTGGCAGTTGATGTTCGTTTGTGAACTGCATAAGTTAAACGGTATAATGATTTTCTCATTTAAGTGTAATGCTTATTTTTATGTAACGAACCGATAGACTAAATAGATTATTAAATCGTTTTTTTTCTCGGATTTCTTATTGTTAACTGTGGAAGTAATGATGGAATCAACAGTAAAGTTGACCGACACCAACGCTGTTTTGGCGTATTTATATGAAACTTTTCCTTTATGCTTTATCGCTGAAGGTGAAACTAAACCGCTTAAAATAGGATTGTTTCAAGACTTGGCTGAAAGGTTAGCTGATGATTCTAAAATCAGTAAAACCCAATTGCGAGTGGCCTTAAGACGCTATACTAGTAGTTGGCGTTATCTGAAATCAATACAACCAGGTGTACAGCGTATCGATCTTGACGGTAATGATTGCGGTGAATTGCAGCAAGAGCATATAGATCATGCCAAGCTGACACTAAAGGAAAGTCGTGATAAGGCAAAAGCAAAACGTCTCGCTCAAGCTAAAAAGACCGATGACAATGACAATAACAAATCAACAGCGCCGATAAAAGCCGCTAAAAAGTTTGATAACAAAAAACAAAAAACATACCGCACAGAAAAAAACCGTGCTGAAAAAGCAAAACCTAAGGCTTCGGTTGCTGAAAATTTAGTGCCAGTTGAATTAAGTAATTTGAAACAAAACTTACGCGTTAATGTCAAATTAGGTATGACACCTGTCAAAGGCGTTGTTATTGACATTAATAAAGGAGATGTTCATGTTCAGCTTGATAGCGGCTTAACTATCAAAGTTCGTCCAGAGCACATCCTAGTATAATTTCTGTTTAAAAGGAGTAACTTATTGATGCGAAAAATAATTGTCGCCGCGTCAATCGCTAGTGTCGTATTTGGTTTTTCAGCATGGGCGACTGAGCCTGCAATTCAAATCAATGAGTTACCTTCTCTTCACCAAGAGCCCCAGCATAAGGTTGCCAGCAAAAGAGTAACAGGTCTATATACCCGCTCTCATTATCATCGTTTTTCGTTAAATGATAATTTTTCTGAGCATGTTTTTGATCGTTATCTTAAGCAGTTAGATTTTCGCAGAAATGTGCTAACAGCAGCCGATGTTAGGGGGTTTAAATCATATCAAGATCAGTTTGATGATATGTTGACAAGCGGAAATATAGAGCCTGCTTATAAAATGTTTGATTTGGTACAAAAACGCCGTTACGAGCGTTTTGTGTACGCGCTGTCTTTGCTTGATAAACCAATGGATTTTGAGGCTAAAGGCGATAGTTATCAGTATGATCGTAAGGATGCGGCTTGGCCTAAAAATGAAGCGGAGCTGAATGAGCTTTGGCGTCAAAGAGTCAAATATGATGAGCTTAATTTGAAGCTTACGGGAAAAAACTGGCCAGAAATAAAAGTTATCCTTGAGAAACGTTATAACAATGCGATAAAGCGTTTAGGCCAAACTCAAAGTGAAGATGTGTTCCAAAGTGTGATGAATGCATTTTCCCGAAGTGTAGAGCCCCATACGAGCTACTTATCGCCACGTAATGCTGAGCGTTTCCAGATGGAAATGAACTTAAGCTTAGAAGGTATTGGTGCTGTATTGCAGATGGATGATGATTATACGGTTATCAAAAGTCTAGTAGCTGGTGGTCCAGCAGCTAAAAGTGAGAAAATCTCACCTGAGGATAAGATCGTTGCTGTCGGACAGCAAGGAAAAGAATTAGTCGATGTTATCGGTTGGCGACTTGATGATGTTGTTGAGTTGATAAAAGGCCCTAAGGGGAGCAAAGTCAGATTACAGATTTTGCCTAAAAAGGGCGGCTCCAATGCCAAACCTTTCGAAGTTGTGATTGTAAGGGATAAAATTCGTCTAGAAGATCGGGCTGCGACCTCTAAAGTTATCGATATGCCACAAGGTTCTTATGAAAAGCGTAAAGTCGGTGTGATTCACATACCAGGTTTTTACATGAACTTATCTAAAGATGTTTCTAAAGAGCTGGCCAAACTAAAAAAAGATCATGTTGAAGCGATCATTATTGATTTGCGTGGTAATGGCGGCGGAGCATTGACTGAAGCTACTTTGTTAACTGGGTTATTTATTGATAAAGGTCCCGTTGTTCAGATTAGAGATGCCAATGGTCGTGTGAGTCAGAATAAAGATACCGATGGGAAAACGATTTACGACGGTCCGTTAGCGATTATGGTTGATCGTTACAGTGCTTCTGCTTCGGAGATTTTTGCCGCGGCATTGCAAGATTACGGTCGTGCTCTTGTTGTGGGTGAGTCGACCTTTGGTAAAGGCACTGTCCAGCAGCACAAGAGTCTTGGTCGAATTTATGATATGTACGATAAGCCTGTTGGGCATGTGCAATATACGATTGCTAAATTTTATCGTATTAATGGTGGTAGTACGCAATTAAAAGGTGTGACTCCAGATATTCTTTATCCTAGCGCTTTAAATCCCGGTGAATATGGTGAATCGGAAGAAGACAATGCTTTGCCTTGGGATATGGTTCCTGTTGCCAAATACGCGTCACTTGGTGAAATAACACCACAATTAATTACTAAATTAAATTCTGACCATTTGCAGCGAATAAAAAAAGAGCCAGAGTTTGCTTATATTTTTAAAGATATTAATGAGTTCAAAACTCATCAAAACGAAAAATCAGTGTCTTTAGTTGAAAGTGAACGCATTGCTGCGCAAAATGCAGATGATAAAAAAATCTTAGATAGAACCAATCAGCGCAGGATTGCTCATGGCTTAAAGGTAGTAAAATCCATGGAAGACATCAAAGATGAGGATGAAATCAAAATGCCTGATCCTTATTTAGATGAAACGGCTTATATTGCGCTAGATATGGTGGATGTAAATCGACTAGCAAAGAATTAATGTATTGATATGGCTATAAAAAACGCGCTTTTAAGCGCGTTTTTTATAGCTTTGACTGAAGTAAATTTGATAAATAAGTGTTTTGAGTGAGTACATTTGAATAATGTTGCTAACAAAATTGAGTTATTAAAAGGGAAAAGTATGTCAAAGGCACAAGCAAAATATTTGAAAGATTACACCAAGCCAGATTTTTCTATTGAAGAAATCGATTTAAATTTTAATTTAGCTGATGAAAATACTGAAGTTACAGCCATTTCAAAAGTAAAAAAAATGGGTAATCACACGCGTCCATTAGCGCTGAGTGGTGAAGAGCTAAAGCTTAAATCTGTTAAAGTTAACGGTAAAGATTGCCGTTATGAATACATCAAAAATAGTGAAGAAACATTAGGCTTAGAGGTTTTTACTGATTTATTCGAGTTTACTCTTGAGATTGTTACTCAGTTAGATCCCCGTGCAAACTCAAAGCTTGAAGGTCTTTATATGTCTGATGGTGCGTACTGCACTCAATGTGAAGCAGAGGGCTTTAGACGTATCACCTACTTTTTAGATCGTCCTGATGTGCTGACCCGTTATCATGTAAGAATCGAAGCCGAAAATGAATTTCCTTATTTATTGAGTAATGGCAATCTGATTGAAAAAGGCCAATTAAATAACGGTCGGCACTTTGCTTGTTGGCAAGACCCATTTCCAAAGCCTTGTTACTTGTTTGCTCTCGTTGCAGGGGATTTTGATAAGTTATCCGATAGTTTCACAACTAAATCTAACCGTGAGGTTGCGCTCGAAGTTTTTGTTGATCAAGGCAATTTACACAAAGCAGAACATGCGATGGCATCGTTAAAAAAGGCCATGGTTTGGGATGAATCACGCTTTGATCTTGAATATGATCTCAATGTTTACATGATTGTTGCCGTTGATTTTTTCAATATGGGCGCTATGGAAAACAAAGGATTAAATATTTTCAATACCAAATATGTGTTGGCTGATAAAGAGACAGCCACAGACGATGATTTTCACGGTATTGAATCTGTGATTGGGCATGAATATTTCCATAACTGGACAGGCAACCGAGTTACGTGTCGTGATTGGTTCCAGTTAAGCCTCAAGGAAGGGTTAACTGTATTTAGGGATCAAGAATTTAGCTCTGATATGGGGTCAAGAGCTGTTAATCGTATTCATGCGATTAAAGTGATAAAAAACCAGCAATTTGCTGAAGATTCAGGGCCAATGGCGCATCCAATTAGACCACAATCAGTTATTCAAATGAATAACTTTTATACGGTAACTGTTTATAATAAAGGTGCTGAAGTAATACGGATGCTTCACACTTTGCTTGGCGAAGAAAACTTTCAAAAGGGCATGAAGTGTTATTTTGAACGCCATGATGGGCAGGCAGTCACTTGTGATGATTTCGTCAATGCAATGGCTGATGCATCAGGCATTGATTTATCGGTGTTTAGTCATTGGTACAATCAAGCGGGCACGCCAATAGTGACGGTTAATGACAGTTATGATAAGCAAAATCAAGTCTATAAATTGCAAATATCCCAAGTAAATCCTACTGTAGGTGAAGGCGCTGCACCATTGCACATTCCTTTTGATATCGAGCTTTTAAATGCTGCAGGTGAAACGATAGTATCAAAAGTGCTTGACGTTAAAGAAGCAAATCAAACTTTTGAGTTTAATGGCATTACCTCTTTACCAGTTCCTTCACTTTTACAAAATTTTTCAGCGCCAGTAAAGCTTAAATATCAATATTCTACAGAGCAGCTAGTTCATTTGATGTCTTTTGCAACCAGCGAAGTGGCAAGGTGGGAAGCGTCGGTCGCTTTAATTAGCGATGCAATCTGGCAAAATGTGACAAACCTTGCTGATAACAAAGCTATGCACCTTGATCCTAGAGTGGTTGATGCCTTCAGAGGCGTTATTCTTAATAAAAATCTGGATAGTGCGTTAGTGGCAGAAATTTTAACTGTACCTTCCGCTCAAGCTTTGATTGAGCAAGTCGACAAAGTTGAACTTGATTATTTGTTGGCAGCACGTTCATTTGTAGAGCAAGAAATGGCTGATGGCTTAGAAGATGAGTTATTAGCTTATTATCGCGAAATGAGCTTTAAAGGCGATGATGCTCAATCTAGAGCACTTAAAAATGTTTGTCTTTCTTGGTTAGCTCTTGTGTCTGAAGAGCATCAAGCTTTGGTAGTTAATCAATTTAATACAGCTGAAAATATGACAGATTCGTTAGCGGCGCTTATTGCTGCTAATCGTTCATCTTTAAGTTGTCGTGATGATTTGATGAAGGACTTTGAGACAAAATGGATTGATACACCGTTAGTTATGGATAAGTGGCTTTCATTACAGGCAACTGAAAATGTTGATGCTATTTTTGATAGGCTTGAAGAATTAGCTGAACATCCATCATTTAGTATGAATAACCCTAATCGAGTCCGTTCACTTATAGGCGCTTTTGTTTCAGCTAATACGGCACAATTTAATCGTATTGATGGCAAAGGATATCAGTATTTAACTAATAAATTAATTGAACTTAATAAGCTCAATCCTCAGGTTGCAGCAAGAATGGTGACGCCTTTGATTCAGTTCTCAAAATTTGATGAAAAGCGTCAGCAATTGATGAAATCATGTTTGTCTCAGTTATTAGCCTTACCTGATCTATCTGCTGATTTATATGAAAAAGTATCTAAAGCTTTAGAAGATTAACCTGATGTGTTAGTTTTTTGTGCTAAAAACTTTCAATGGCTGGCATTATTGTGTTTCAGCCATTATTTTTATATAAAGAATACTTTGTATTGTGAGTTGAGATCGCAAGATTTGCGAATTAAAAATTTATGGAAATTGACGTCAGCCTAAATGTTGGTTATCAAGATTGCATGCTCTATTATTTGGGCGAATTAACTCATATTGAAGTGGAAGACAGTAACGGGCAGCGTTTTAGGATCCATGCGAGACATTTCAGAACATTTATCACTATTCTTGGAGTAAGGGGGAGATTTAAAATTAAATTATCAGCAACGGGAGAGCTTCTATCTATTAAAAAGTTAACACATAATCAATAAGCCTCATCTTTCATTCTCAAATTAACCTAATTATTCTATTTTTATCTTTTGATTTTTAAGTTTATTCACCATCAGATGTACATCACTATATTTTCGTAAGTATCAATTTTATTTGTAATTTTCTTTATTTCTAACTTGCTCATTTTTGGAAAAGTCTGTAACAATATTGTTATTAGATGTGGTTTTTATGTGTCTTATTAATAGAAGCAATTAAGCCTAGATCAGGGAGAAGCAAAATGAAGCATGTTAAATTTACGTTTAACAGATCTGCAATTGCCATAGGTGTAGCATCAGCAATGGGGATTGGATTGATCTCAAATGCTAGTGCTTTTTCTTTTGATTGGGATGAAATTGAAGGTTCATTTGATTCCACATGGACAGCTGGCGCCAGTTGGCGAGTAGAAGATCGAGATTGGGATAATATTGGTAAAGTTAATCATCCTCGTTTTCAATGGCGAAATGCCACAAATCCTGCTTTAAACTATTCTGCTTTTAGCAACACATTATATTCTTCTGCTGAAATTTGGGCTCAACCTGGTTCATATTCAAGTAATGGCGATTTAAGTAATCTTCTTTATGCAAAAGGCGATACCACGTCAGAAATTGTCAAAGGGCTTCATGAGCTATCACTGAAATATGAAAATTACGGCTTATTTATTCGAGGCATGTATTTTTATGATAATAAAAAAGTCGATGGCGATTTCGGTTTTAGTGATCCTTTGACTGGATATGAGTTTGATCCTTGTCGAGATAGCGATGCATCGAAAATGATTTGTAAAGATGTTCGCTTATTAGATGCTTTTGTTTATGCTGATTTTGACTTTAATGATGGTGCAAATCCATTATCTGTTCGAGTGGGTAATCAAGTTATTTCATGGGGAGAAAGTACGCTTATCGCACACGGTATTGGGGTAATAAATCCTGTTGATCTAAACATTCTTAATGCTCCCGGCGCTGAATTAAAAGAAGCTGTTAGGCCACAAGGCATGATATGGGCATCTTTAGGGATAACAGATAATCTCTCAATGGAAGCTTTTTACCTGTATGAATGGGAGCCAATATGGGTTCCACCGGCAGGATCATTTTTCTCAACTAATGATTTTGCAGGTTACGGAGGCTATTATCAAAATGCGCAGCTTGGTTTTAATGCTAACCCTGATATCAATCTTGATTTTTTGACTCAGCAATATCAATCCTTAAGTGCTTTATTGGGAACTGGCACAGTGACTCCAGAGGATGCGGCGGCTTTAGCGTTAGCATATTCCACAAAAGTGACTTTAGTTGAAGATCCCGC
>SAMEA5043655__coassemble_231_pt1 | contig 10691 bp, 10 predicted proteins | sample SAMEA5043655__metabat2_high_PE_003 | metagenome-assembled genome bin SAMEA5043655 (sample SAMEA5043655) | Gadus morhua
GCACATAACAAACCTCACCAAAGAAGAAATGGTATTACATGAATTTGAATTGCCTCTACTGTGCCAGTATTTTTAGCCTTTGCCAAATTTGGAATTGAATAATTCTCATAAAAAAAGGCGTTTTCGCCTTAATAATTGTCACTTGGTATCTAACGTTATTGAATAATCATTAAATAAAATAGTAATAAAATAAGAATAATGTAATTTTGTGGTGATGTTTCACACTATCAGTATATAACCGTCACCTGTGATGAATTAATGCGATTTATGATGAAGATTGACCATAAATCTCATTATTTAATTCAAATTGTTTTGCTCTTACTGCAATTTACAATTTAGTCTGGTGCATAACCATTATCACCAATCATTTTACCATCAAGCCAAGCTTGGTTTTGCTGCATTTGCAAACGTCCCTCTGCAAACCATTTAACGGCCAAAGGATAAATGCTATGTTCTTGCTCAAGTACTCTGCTTGCAAGCACTTCCGCAGTGTCATCATCGTAAACAGGTACTTTTGCCTGTAAAATCACAGGGCCTTTATCTAATTCAGGTATAACAAAATGAACACTTACGCCATGCTCTGTATCATTGGCATCAATTGCTCTTTGGTGAGTATTAAGACCTGTGTACTTGGGTAACAGGGAAGGATGGATATTAATTATTTTACCTTGATAATGATTAACAATATTAGCACTTAAAATTCGCATAAATCCCGCTAACACAATCAGATCAGGTTGGTATGTTTCGATGCTTTTACGAAGCCTATTTTCATAGTCTTCTTTTGTTTCACCCTGCTTAGGAATAACGCATTGGTTTGCTATGTCATTTTTTTGCGCACGAATAAGACCAAACGCCTCAATATTGTCGCTAATAACACCCACAATTTGTGCTTTTGACTTTTCTTTATTGCCATCGATAATTGCTTGAAGATTACTGCCATTGCCAGAAATTAATACGAGAATACGGCAAACTGATTCCATCAACGGATCTCCACTTGTTTTTCATCAGGACTTTGTCTGTGATTGATACTTCCGATGAGCCAAGCTTGCTCACCTTGAGAATGTAATAAAGTTAGTGCTTCGTTTACAGCTGAATGAGGAAGGGCGATGATCATACCAACGCCACAATTAAATGTGCGATACATTTCATGTTTTTCGATATTACCTGTTGTCATTAACCATTTGAAAATCTCAGGCCATTGCCAAGCGTTTTCGTCAATTACGGCTTTACAACTTTCAGGTAAAACGCGAGGAATATTTTCCCAAAATCCACCGCCCGTAATATGGGTGATGGCATGAACCTTTGTGTTTTCAATAAGATTTAGTACAGATTTTACGTAAATTTTAGTGGGGGTTAGTAAATGCTCAATTAAAGGCATGCCCGCTAAATTTTGTTTAGGATCGCTTTTTGATATTTCAAGCACTTTTCTAATCAGTGAATAACCGTTTGAGTGTGGTCCACTGGATGCCAGAGCAATAAGAGCATCTCCGGCTTTAACTTGGCTACCATCAATTAAGTTTGCTTTTTCAACCACACCGACACAAAAGCCTGCTAGATCGTAATCATTATTGTGATACATACCGGGCATTTCAGCCGTTTCACCACCAATAAGCGCGCAATTCGCTTGATGGCAACCTTCTGCTATGCCATTGATGACGTCGGTTGCTATATCAACATCAAGCTTGCCTGTGGCGTAATAATCTAAGAAGAAAAGTGGCTCTGCGCCTTGAACGATTAAATCATTAACGCACATAGCGACCAGATCAATACCAACGCTTTGATGTTGCTTAAAATCAATGGCAAGGCGTAATTTTGTCCCTACGCCATCGGTGCCAGAAACCAATAAGGGATGTTGATATTTTGAGGGGATTTCACAAAGGGCTCCAAACCCGCCAAGATTGCCTAAAACTTCTTTTCTATGGGTTCTTTTGACTGCGGACTTAATATTGTCAATCAGATGGTTTCCTGCATCAATGTCGACACCCGCATCTTTATAGCTTAATTTGGAGGTTGTGCTCACAGTCAATCCTCTTTATTTAGTAGAAAAATTTGAAGGTTTAGCTATCAATTTTTGTTATTAGTCATCGGCTTTATGTGCTCAATATACTAGCAGTTTGAAACTGGCGGCGAAAGTAAGTGCTGTATCTTGATAAGTCACGGCGTAAATAAGAACTGAATTTTGAAATTGAAATGCCTTAAATTCAATATTTCATTTGATTTAAAAGCATTTCTTGCCATTAAAGCCTTAATTTGATGTTAAAGCGTTATCGCAGCAATCCAGCCAAAAATTAATAGTGGAATATTATAGTGAATAAAGGTTGGTATAACGCTATCTCGCATATGATCATGCTGCCCATCAACATTTAAACCAGCAGTGGGACCCAGTGTCGAATCTGATGCAGGAGAGCCCGCATCGCCAAGTGCTGCTGCGGTGCCTACCAGTGCGATGGTGGCGGGTACGGAAAAGCCAAAATGCATGGCAAGGGGAACGTAAATGGTGGTAATAATAGGTATGGTAGAAAAGGAAGAACCTATACCTAAGGTGATAAGTAAGCCTACGACCAGCATTAAAAATGCCGCCAATGATTTGTGATTACCAATCATATCGCCTAGTGACGAAACCAAAGTAGTCACTTCCCCAGTAGCTTTGATGACTTCAGCAAAACCTGCGGCGGCTATCATAATAAAGCCGATATTTGCCATCATCTTACTACCATGATTAAAGACATCCTGATTTTTAACATGCTTTAGTGCACCCGAAAGGCTGAAAATAATAAAGCCAATTAACGCGCCAAAAATCATTGAATCAGTATAAAGCTGAATAATTAAAGTACAGACAATGGCAATAAGGGCTATGGCAATATTACGCTTGCTAATTTTTTCTTCAGGCTCAGCTTGAAGAATTTCTTTTTCTATATATTCTCTTGGCTTTCTATAACTGATAAATACGGCTGTTAGCAAACCTAATACCATGCCAAGGGCTGGCAACATCATCGCTTTGGGAATTTGGGCGCTGGTGGCGTGAAGCCCATTATTATTGAGGTTCGTCAGTAGAATATCATTTAAAAAAATGCCACCAAAACCGATGGGTAAAATCATATAGGTGGTGACTAAACCAAAGGTCAGTATACACGCGATCATACGTCTATCTAATTTTAGTTTTGACATAACAAATAGTAATGGCGGCACTAAGATAGGAATAAAGGCGATATGGATAGGTAAAATATTTTGAGACGCAATGGCCATAAATAATAGGGAAAGTAAAATCATCGAACGAACAATTTTTAAGTTTTTTTCATCCTGACTGCGTCCCATTTTACTTATTAGAGTTTGAGAAATTAAGGTCGTAAGTCCTGAGTGAGAAAGCGCAACAGCAAATGCGCCAAGTAGAGCATAGCTTAAAGCAATTTGTGCACCACCACCCAAACCAGCATTAAATGAATGGATAGTTTGATGCAGATCTAAGCCTCCAATTAAACCAGCGACTAAAGCGCTTATTGTTAAGGCTATGACAATGTTGACTCTGAATAAACTCAAAAGCAACATTAGAGATACTGCGATCACAACTGCATTCATATTTGATATCTTAAATTACATAAAAATAAACAAGCATTTTCAACTTTGTTTATCTCAAAAGTCCAGCGCTAATCTTGAATTCAGGCAAATAAAAATGATGAATTAAACAATTTTTGTGTTTTCAAGTGTTAATTTTTATTTTTGGGAAATGGAATTAAATAGAGGTATTCCATCAAAATAAGTTGTCTGTTTGTATACAACTCTTATAATACATATTGTAAAAATTAACCTCAATCTGTTATATGGAGATATCAAATGAGTGTATTAGTTGGTCGTCAAGCACCAGATTTTACTGCCGCAGCTGTATTAGGTAACGGTGAAATTGTTGATAATTTTAATCTGACTGCTGCGATTAAAGGTAAACCTGCTGTTGTTTTCTTTTATCCACTTGATTTTACTTTTGTTTGTCCTTCAGAGTTGATTGCTTTTGATCATCGTATGGATGAATTTAAAAAGCGTGGTGTTGAAGTAATAGGCGTGTCTATCGATTCACAGTTTACCCATAATGCATGGCGCAATACCTCAGTTGATAAAGGTGGTATTGGTAAAGTTAAATACACTCTTGTTGCCGATGTAAAACATGATATATGTAAAGCATATGACGTTGAGCATCCAGAAGCGGGTGTGGCTTTCCGTGGTTCTTTCTTAATTGATAAAGAAGGCATGGTTCGTCATCAAGTGGTTAATGATTTACCTTTGGGTCGTAATGTTGATGAAATGCTAAGAATGATCGATGCATTACAATTCCATGAAGAGCATGGCGATGTATGTCCTGCAGGTTGGGAAAAAGGTAAAAAAGGCATGACGGCTAATGCTGATGGCGTTGCTTCTTATCTTTCAGAAAACGCAGATGAGCTGTAATCTATTGAGTTAGATGACTTTAAAAAAGAATGATAACCCAGGTGATGTTGCGGGTTATCATTTTTGATGAAGCAACTTTAATTATACTAAATTCATAACCAGTACATTGACGCTCATGTAGGTCCATAGAATAACCGCAGCAACCACCATCAACATAATCATTTTTATGGAGGTGCCAGCAATTTCAATTTCTTGTTGAATCTTTGAGTTGGCACGATCAACGGCCACAATAATCGCACTGTCAAAGCTACGGTTTTTGGAAAACATACCTAATAAAACAACATCTTGATGATCAATTAAACCGACGTTAATTACCTCATCCACATTTGAATTATCACCACCGTTGGAGATCATTTTATCTATGTAATATTTCAGCCTGCCTTTGTTATCTTTATTAATAATTTTAAGCGCGTCGTGATAGCCTATGCCTAAATCAACCAGAAAAGAAAATTTATTTAGAAAAGTGAAAGCCATAAAATTTTTATAGAGTTTGAAACCAGGAAATCTATCAACATATTTTTCCCTAAATTCTGAGTTATTATTCTGAGTATAGGAGACCAGAGCGAACCCTAAACCGACAAGAAATGCAATTAAAACTATAGCTTTAAAAGATAAGGCGAAATTTGCGAAATAGACCAGACTCGATGATATAAATGGCCATTCTGCCATCGGTAAGATACCCTCAAAATTTGGCAATACTTTGCGCCCATAACCAATAATGATGACTAAACAGGCGAAAAATAGAATGATAGGCATGGTTAGTGATTGCTTTAATTTTTTAATCAAACTCATTTCTAAATTCTGTAATTCTTCTAGCTTGACCAACATTGTCGAAATAGCCCCATTCCCTTCAGAAACCCTAAAATAATCAAGATGTTTATCAGGTATTAAGCCCTCTAAAATGTTGCTTAGCTTTGATGTCGTTGAAGCTTTGTTAAGCATTGTTGCGTAAAGCGTGTTAGTCGAATCAGACTCGGCTAAATATTGAATAGCCTGAATCATAGGTACAGAATTTTTGTCAAATAAACTTAAAGTAGCATAAAACTCAAAGAGTTTTTTCCCTGACAATCTTTTCTTTAACAAAGTCAGTTCCTCCTTCTCCAAAAGTGGAAAGGTAGTTGGCATAGCAAACTTCACCAGCTAATGCCCAATAAAACGCTTTTTCTTTAATTGAAAAACCTTCGTTAAAAACGCTATCGGGTTTCACTTTTTTTGTGTCTTGAAACTTATGCAATAAATCCCAACGGGCATCACCGATAAATCGTAATTCTTCATCGCAGGGTATAACATACTCAACGATGAGTTTTCTGCCGGAAAAACCACTGAAATTACAATGTCTGCAGCCGCTTTCTGCCGCTTGAAATACTTCAATACCTTCAATTAAATCCTCATAGGGTTGCTTGCATGATTGGCAAACCGTTTTCATTAGATATTGCGTCATAAGACCTGAAAGAATACCTTCAATAGAAAGCTGGTTTGTATCGGCACCAACGGATTTAAGCCTTTGTAAAATACCAATAACATTTGGCGCATGAACAGTGGTTAAAGAGTAATGGCCACTTTCTACTGCATATAATAAGGCTGATAGTGAATTACCATCACGTACCTCACCAACCATGAGTACATCGGGATCACAACGCATACTTGACCGAATAGCGCTAGCAAAAGGGTTTTCAACAGCCTGACTCACTGATGTTTGAATTGAACCATGAATTGCATATTCAACGGGATCTTCTACTGTGATAGCACAGCCACGATTTCGCAGTTTTTCAGCAGTAATATATTCAAGTAATTTTTTTAATGTTGTTGACTTCCCTGAGCCAGTAACACCCGAAATAATCAAAAGCCCACTAGGTCTAGATATCATTTTGTTTTTAATGTCATATTCTTCTGATGGTTCAAGGCCTAATCCAAAAATGCCTTTCCCCATATTGCCACCAGTATCTTCATGCAATAAACGAATAACGGCATGAAACCCAGGTGTACCGTTAAAGGTTGATGGCATATGAGAGTATCTTAATCTCATTTCTTTTTGTTTCTGGTTATTATCTGTCATTTTGAGCACTACATTTGTGTCTTGATAGAGTCCAATACTCCATGTGCTCTCTTTTGTTCCACCTAACACGTTGTAAAGCACTGCACAGACATCGGAAGCGAGTTCGAAATCCATAGCTCGAAACTCTTTAAGTTCGCCGTTAACTCGAAAGTAAACGTAAACTTCACTATCTCGACTAATAAAATGAATATCTGAACAGTTAACTGAAGATGCAGCTTTGACAATATTCTTTATGGTATTGACAATTTCCGAGTCTTTTTTTTCATTTGAGGTAGAACGAGCTATTTTGGTATCTGTTAGTATGTTTTTTAATGAGTCATACTCTTTTCTTCCCAATACATAGATGGTGTCAATATTTATGTTTTTCCAATCAATATAAGATAAACAAGAAAATACATCACCTTTAGTAATGGCAAAATCATTTTCAAAGACATGGGAAATGGTTATTAAGTCAAAATCTTTACAATAATCTCTGATTTCACCCTTAGATATATCATGATCTAAAATCGTGCTTATGCGTATCATATCTAAAGGACCTTTGTTATATTTTTCTTTTTGGCGATTACAGCACCATCTCTTAGTGTAAAACGCCATCCATCAAGTTTTTCTCCAAGTTTTATTGTGAAATCATTATTTCCATATATAAGGTTTAAGTAAACTTGTTCGTCAATGGAGATTCTTGACTTTAGCATAAGTACTTTTTCTGTATTTTTATCTTTTACTTTAGTTATATTTACTGAGCTAATGAAAGATGGCGTTGATATTGGTTGTTGAGAAGAGACGTTAGAGTCTTCACCTTCAATTCTTTTTTTATCTTCTATCAACGAATTTCTTTCTTTTTGAATTTGAATATTGTTTTGTTCTATTTTAAGTTTTAATGCGCTAAGTTCAACAGCTTTGGTTAACTGATCCACTAATATGGCATGTTCAGAAGCTGACTTGAAAAGTTTTTGGTTGATTTTTTCATAAGTATCTTTATTTGTATTTTCATCTGCAAAAATAGACGTTGAAAATGTTAAATAAAGTATTGTTGTAATGATATATTTGATTTCCATTAAATTATACCTCATTGCAATATAGGTAGCCTGTAACGGCAAATTCATCGACTTTAAATTCTATGCTTTCTATATGGAAACCGTATATGTTTAACCATTGAAAGTGTATACTAGTTATGTCTTTACTTGTTAGTGAGATATATAATTCAGATATAGGTTTATATTCAGTATATAAAGTTGTCATTAACCCTTTAAACGGTTTGTTTTTAATTATGTCTTTAATCTTAATGTTGTTAGTTTCAGCATTAATGAAATTTAAATGTACCGTCGTTTGATTACAGTCTTTTAAAATACCGGAATTAATAGGTTGAGATTTTTTTTCATTATTTTCATCAAGTTTATAACTTAAGGTAATTAAATCTTCAGTTATTTCAGATAAACTAAATTTTGAAGTCTTGATCCATTGTGAAAGAAGGAAATGTTCATAAATAATATTATATGTAAAAGTACAAGATATAGAGTCACAATAATAAGTATCAAGTTTTTCTCTTGGAATAGGTATTTGACTAATTAATAGATTTGGTTTGTTCATGTATTTTATTATATGGGTGTTGCTAATTTTTTCTAATTTCTTATTAAAGTCATCTATTACTTTATCATCGTCCTTTTGTTGTTTAGTAATCTGAAGCGTATCTTTGAAATCTGCATTAGTAATTACTAAGCTTTCAGCGTAAAATTTATACGCATAAAAACAAACGGTAATAAGAATAGAAAATATAAGTAACTTTACTAAAATAGCTTTAGCAGCAGCATTTAGAACAAATCTATTTGCTGTTCTCCATCCGTCTTGCTTAGTTAAAGTAAATTTACTAAAAAATGCTTTCATGCGTAATATCATAAATTTCATCTATACCAGTAAAATTGATTAACTCATCAACATCATCTTCAAAATAGACTCTATCAGAGCCTAACAGTATTTTATTGTTTTTTATAAATGTACAATAAAGTTCATTATTTATTTCGGAAGACATTTTAATAATGTAAATACCATCTTTATTTTTAAATTGATTAGCAATAATGATAACCATTGGTTCATTTTGACTTTTGGAATTAATGTTTGTTTTTAAAAAAAAACCAACAAGTCTTCCAAATCCATAATCAAATTTATTGTATTTTGTTGATTCTGGTTGTCGTTCAAATTTTTTAGCTACTTGTTCTTCAAACCATATACCTTTAATTGGATATGTATCATTTATTTTAATTGCGTCAACAAAAGTCATATTCTTAGAACCTTAACACTTACAATTACAGCTAATAATTTATTTTTCTGTTGAGGGTTGTCTGTAATGCCAAATAATCCTGTGCGGTTGTTATTACTTTTTCTTGTTTCTTCAAAAAGCTGCACTAGAGTGGGTGTGTTTTCTTTAAGCAGATTTGTCGTTAGACCTTCACTACGGTTAACAATAGGAAGTTGTACTAATCCTTCAAAGTTTTCAATTGCTCCCAATGTGCTTCTGTTAAAACCTGTTTCTAAATGTATGATATTATTATCTAAAATTCGTGGCATAAACATTAGTGACATGCCCGTGTTGATTACTTCTGGTGTCACTTGGGATATGGTATTCGTTGATTCATCACCTGAAGCTCTCTGTACTGAGGATACATAAGCCGTTTCTGTTACAATACTGACAGGTACAACCCGATTTGATAAGGTTCTGAGTTCACCTTCAGAAACAATATTGGTCGATGTTTTTTCTAAAACAGCCTGTAAATTTAATTGGTTATTATCTTTAAGTGCTGATAGGGTACCTTGCCCTTTGGAACCGATAATTGTTGATATTTCAGAAAGTAGATTCATACTGCCGCTTTCTGTATTTAATTTGAGTTCAGCTGCAAGGGACGATATTTTTTCTTTATCTAGTTCATAAATCTGGTAATTGATGATGACTTGGCCTGTGGATTCATCTTGTGTGTAGTCAAGTATAGATTCCACAGTACGCTGCATAGATGGGCGTGTAACAACCACTAGTGAAGCTAAGCCTGGCATAACAAAATAGTGTCCATCTTTTACCACTTTATCCAAAAACGGTTCTAATTTCTCCCAGAATTGAGTACCACTTTCATAAGATTGTGAAAGTGATAAACCACCCGTTCCTCCAGCAAGACTAAAACTACTACTTTGATTCGCACTACCTTCGCTTAATAAGGATAGCTTGTAAGTTTTTTGCTCATAAAAGGAAATAACTAAATCATTATTATGAGTTTTAATATTTACATCATAGGTATATTCAATGAAATTAATGTAACTTTTTACGTTACCAGAAAATGAAATCCGCTTTTTAATGTTGGGTATATTCTCTTTACCATTCACAATATCAATGTACTTAATGTTGTAATCTAAGGTATTAAATATATAGCTAAGGGCTTTATCTATACCTATGGGATCGGCCGTCATGATGGATATTTTGTTTTTTGGCCATGTTTCTTCACCTAATACAAAATCAGTATCATCCATATCAACAATATAAGAACGATCATCAACAATAAAATTAGAATGATACATGCTTTTTTTATTGTGAACTAACTCTGTGTTATTTTTAATTTCCTTGTTTAATTCACCTTTACTGCTAGTAAAAAGCGTGCAGCTTGTCGTTGCCATTGTGATGACTAATGTCGTAGCTATAAAAGCGTGCTTTTTAAAATTCATTATTTTATCTCTTCAACAATTAAAACATTATTACCTTTAAAATAGCGAAAAGTGATATTTGAACCCTGAATGTCTCTTGCTAAAGAATCCAATACTTGGTACTGATCGCCGTTATAATTAGCATCGCTTTCAATATAAAAGTCTCGGTTAGATTTCCAAATTAATCGTATTTCTTTATTATTTGCCCATGACTTTATTCCATCTTGTAACGTAGCACCGGTTCTAAGCTCTAACTGTATTTCATGATCTTCAATGATAATGTCTTTAGATAAATCATTTTCAACATTACTGACATTTTTTGTGTCTATGTTTTGTTTGTTATTTTCGATATAATAATCAGAATTAACCTTGTATAGCTCAACCGTATTGTCACCATTTTCATTGATGCTATTATTTTCTTCTTTATCGGTTATAGTTATTTCTGTTTTTTCGCTAATATTTACTTCACTAACTTCACTAACTTCACTAACTTCACTAACTTCACTAACTTCACTAA
>SAMEA5043655__coassemble_232_pt1 | contig 10674 bp, 10 predicted proteins | sample SAMEA5043655__metabat2_high_PE_003 | metagenome-assembled genome bin SAMEA5043655 (sample SAMEA5043655) | Gadus morhua
GCCGTGTCGATGGGGCGCATTATAGGGAGATTTGAGATCCATGCAAGTGTTTTTATAATTAAAATCTAATATTCTTATTCGTTTGATTGTTTTTATATCTACTCTGTTATTTATTAGCCGTTATACTGGCTAAACCCTATAACAAACTATTCAAATAGGATTAAACATGTTGAAAAGTTACAAAGGTATATCGCCGCAGACCCACACTAATGTTTATATTGATGACAGCGCAGTTCTATTTGGTGATATCACATTGAATGACGATGTGAGTATTTGGCCCTTAGTAGCCGCAAGAGGTGACGTTAATTTTATTACCATTGGCAAGCGTAGCAACATACAAGATGGTTCAGTGCTTCATGTCACTCGGAAATCAGCACATAACCCAGATGGCTTTCCACTCATCATTGGCAATGATGTCACTATAGGCCACAAAGCCATGCTCCATGGCTGCACCATTGGAAATCAAGTATTAATAGGTATGGGAGCAATAGTGCTTGACGGCGTGGTTATAGAAGACAATGTAATTTTAGGTGCTGGCTCACTGGTTCCGCCAAATAAAACGCTACGAAGCGGCTACTTATATGTAGGCAGTCCAGCAAAAGAAGCCAGAGCATTAACCTCAGCAGAATTAGGATTTTTAAAGGAGTCGGCAAATAACTATGTGTTATTGAAAAATGAGTATTTGGCTGACTTGTAGATCATTTCAAATCTAATGCATTTACCGAGAATGCATTAGATTTAGCTAAAATTGCTCGCTAAAAAACAGTCTCTTTAACTCTCTTTGGTATAGAATTACTTAAAAACAACATTTATAAATACTACTTACAGAGGGTACTTAATAAAGAGTACTTAAAATTGAGCGTGAATTTCAGCTATTAATTGATTTTGGCATTCCGTACTTGGCAGTTTACCTCGCCAAAATTCAAAGCTTTTTGCAGCCTGCCCAACCAACATGCCTAAACCATCTTGTACTTTTTGTGTGCCTTCATTTTTAGCCCACTGGTTAAATGCTGTAAGACCAGAACCATACATCATGTCGTAGCATAATGTTTTATCCGTTATCGAAGCGGCTGGAATCGCTGGTAATTCACCTGATAAACTCGCTGAAGTAGAATTAATAATAATATCGAAATCTGCATCAATATCTTTAATTTCAATCGCTTTTAGATAGCTAAACTCTGAATATTCCGATACTAAAGTTTGAGCCTTGCTATAAGTTCGATTACAGATAGATAAAGAGGCAACGCCAGACTGCAACAAAGGCAATACTGCACCGCGAGCTGCGCCACCAGCGCCGATAAGTAAAACCCGTTTTCCGGTTAGCAGACCAAATGCATTTTTGAGATCCGAAACAAGCCCTATACCATCTGTATTATGGCCTTTTATTTTACCGTTACTCAGTAATATTAAGGTATTAACTGCACCAGCATATTCAGCGGCCTCGGTTAATTCATCACACAGCGCAAATGCTTGCTCTTTAAAAGGAACGGTGACATTAGCCCCTTTACCACCATTAGCAAAAAAGGCTTCTAATGAATTTTTAAATCCGTCCAATGGTGCGAGTATTTTTTCATAACTGATATTCTCGGCCGTATTTTTCGCAAACTTAGAATGAATAAATGGTGATTTGCTATGGCTAATCGGATTACCAAATACGGCATATTTATCTGTCATAAAAAATCCTTAAATCGCTTTCTTTATAGATGAAAATAGCGAATTAAAAAGCTTACAGAAGCTAGCCACATATAAAAAGAAGCTACGGACAAATAACGTTCACAATTATGAAAACTGATTATTCAATTTTAAGCCAATCACGAGGCTTTAAATAATTATCATATAATTCAGCTTCAGGAGAGCCTTCATTCGGAGTATATGCATATTGCCATCGAACCAATGGCGGCATAGACATTAAAATAGATTCGGTTCGTCCACCTGTTTGCAGACCAAACAGCGTTCCTCTGTCATAAACCAAATTAAACTCCACATAACGTCCGCGGCGATAAAGTTGAAAGTCTCTCTCTCTTTGGCCAAATTTTATGTTTTTTCTTTTTTCAACAATGGGCTTATAGCCATCAATAAAACCTGTACCTACGGCTTTCATAAAGTCAAAACTTTGTTCAAATCCCTGCTGATTTAGATCATCAAAAAACAAACCGCCAACGCCGCGTGTTTCATTTCTGTGGGGTAAAAAGAAATAATCGTCACACCACTTTTTATATTTCTTATAAACGTTTTTACCAAAAGGATCACATATATTTTTAGCCGTTTGGTGCCAATCCACGACATCTTCTTTGAACGGATAATAAGGCGTTAAATCAAATCCACCTCCAAACCACCAGACGGGATCAGCATTATCTTTGAATGCGATAAAAAATCTCACATTGGCATGGGTTGTTGGAATATATGGGTTTTCAGGATGCACAACTAAGGAGACGCCCATGGCTTCAAAACTTCTTCCAGCCAGTTCTGGCCTATTGGCTGTTGCTGAACTAGGCATTTCATTGCCGACAACATGGGAAAAATTAACACCAGCTTGCTCAAAGACACACCCTTTAGTCAGTACTTTACTTATACCCCCACCACCTTGTTCTCTAGTCCATTTATCCGTAGAGAATTTGGCGTTTCCATCTAATCCTTCTAGCTGGTTACAAATATTTTGCTGTAAATTGAGTAGAAATGCTTTGACGTCTTTGCTGTCTGGTACAGGCATATTTACTATCCTTGTCTTAAAATCGCACCACTTTTTGCATCTATAATTGTCGATGGCTGAGTTTGCTCTCCTAGCTCGCCGATAATGCAAGCATCTATGCTACCAGCAAATTGTAATTTAATTTGCTCCTCGGTCATGGCAGGTTTCATGCCGGTTAGATTTGCACTGGTCGATATTAATGGCTTACCCAGACTTAAACACAAATCCCTTACCGTCGAATGGCTGGAAACTCTTACGGCCACCGAATTAAAGTTTCCTCGCACTTTTTTAGAAAGCGATGTGGGTGCAGGCATAATAAAAGTAAAAGGGCCAGGCCATTTTGAGTGAGCGAACTCAAGTTCCTTATAGGATAATGCAGTTACATCAACGTAGTTTTTAAGCTGTTCAATATTTGCAGCAACAAGAATTAATCCCTTTTCCCATGGTCTTTTCTTTAACGCCAGAAGCCTATCAATGGCATCATCATTATCCGGATCACAACCCAAACCATAAACCGCTTCAGTGGGATAAGCGATAACGCCACCATCCATAATGACTTTTTGTGCTTCATTAGCTTTAATGCGCAACATCTTTAGTTACCATTCTCCGTCGGTTTAACTACTCGTTTATAATTACAACTTTTTTGAAGGCATTCTAACTTGGTATTAGCCGCATATTTTCGTTTTATTAAAATACCAAAACCGCAATCTGGGCAAGGCTCATCAATAGGTAAATAATTAATTAAAAACTTACATGATGGGTAATTGCTGCAACCATAAAAAGTTTTACCAAACCGATTGGTTTTCGATTCTATGTTTCCCTTTTTACAATTAGGGCAAGCTATCTTGTGAGCAGCGTCTTGCTGAGCCAATTTTTCAGTGTATTGGCACTTGGGATAATCAACACAGCAAATAAAAAGTCCATAACGGCCAGATCGTACAACTAATCCTTTTTCACAAAGAGGACAAGTTGAATCATCAATGATCTGATCTTCCATGGCACTTTGGGACACAAGCGGTCTAATATATTGGCATTCAGGATATCCATTACAACCGATAAAAGCGCCTTTTTTACTGTAACGAATAGCCAATTTATTGCCACATTCAGGGCAAGATTCATTTTCTAAGGCATGCTCATGGGTATTAAATAACGCTGAATCAATTTTAGACATTAATGCTTCCAAGCAATTTTAATTATTCGTATTTTATACTTAAGAGGCTGGAGAATGCGCTACTTCCTGTGCACTTTACAAAAAAATCCCTTTGGGGACATCGTAAATGCAAGCTCCTCTTGTACTTGCGACGCTTTCTGCTGTGGCTCAAGTGTAAAATTTTTAAACATCGCAGCTATTACCAATTTCATTTCCAGCATAGCTAGCCATCGACCAGGACAAACTCGTTTTCCGCCACCAAAGGGACGTATATTAGCAAATGAAGCTTGTTCCGTTTGTTGTAACCAACGCTGAGGATCAAACTGCTGATAATTTTTAAAACAATCCTCATTTAAACCACACCCTGTCAATAAAAGAATAATTTTCGAACCGCGTTTAACCTTATATCCGCTAATGATTTCATGATCTAGATTTTCCAGCACTAAAATTGGCGCAACGGGTTTTAACCGCATCGACTCATACATAATTGCATTTAATAAAGGCATTTTAGGTAACGGCCAATCATAAAGGCCATCATCCGTTGTTGCAGAAATTTCTTGTATAAGACTATTTTGTATTTCTGAATATTCAGATATAAACAAACTCATCCATGCAATTGTGTTTGCAGTAGTATCGACGCCAGCTGATAATATTGTCACGCAATTAGCAAATATTTCTTCATCCGATATAGCCTTAGAATTTATTTGTTCTGCAAGCATAGCTTGCAATAAATTTTCTGGTTCATTTATTAATTCAGGGCAAATCGACATTTTTTTTCGCTGAAGAATAATAAACTGATGGATCATTTTTCCAATTTTTTTATGAGCATCAGCATATTTTTTTTCTTTGGCTGTTTTATAAAAATACCAATAAGGAAATACCGCATTTAATCGCCGATAAATACCTAAAAAAATAATATTTATCTGTTTTTCAAAATCAGACTCTCCATTTTCTAAAGAATTAAAATCTTCACCAAAAGCAAGCCATATGGTGACATCCGCGGTATAGCGTTTTAATTCAGCTAATAAATCGACGGTTTTATTGCTATCCGCTAATTCATTAAAATGTGCAATTAATCTTGAAGTGATAATTTTTAATTTTGGATAAAATGTTTTTATATTATCGGTTTTAAAAGCATCCTCGACAAACCGTCTTTGTTTTTGCCAAGTTTCACCATTAGATGAAAAAACACCATTAAATTTCGATTCACTGAAAATACGTTCAAGCTGAGTTGTTCGTCTAAAGCGTTCAGGCCTTGCTTCTAATAACTCTTGAATTATTTTCCGTTTAGATATAACAATAATGTTCGAAAAACCAAAACGCAATCGATAAAGCTCACCGTATGCTTTCTTCCAATCAAATAATTGCAAATGCAAGTCTGGATTACCAAACACTTTCAAATGGCCTCCAATTCCCAGAAAAGGAGGCATAGGCATTTCAGTTAATTTTTTCATACCTTTGCCATTAATCATTTTGAAACCAAGTTTACTTTTAGCCAGAAGCCACACGATATAAGAAAAACAATATTTTTTAGTCTGGCAAAGTAAGATCAGTCCCATTGACTAAAACTCAACAATACTCCATTACATCAACAAAGCATAATGCACCAATAAAAATGTCAGCTGAACATATTCGTTCTAAATATGTCGATTACAAAGTGCTTTATTTAATTGTTTGTATACCCATGCGACTTCAAGATGCAGAGTTCAGAGCTTCACAGAAAGGCGAGCACAAGTAGAATGATTGAAGGAATGGTTAACCCTTTCGAGCGCATTATGCGAAGTATTCGCTTTTCTGTAAAACTCCCTTTTGGCGAGGCTTGCAGCCTTTTATTCTTCGTTAAACTTCTTCACCATAGAATGACTATGCCTTCAAAAATTTATCTTGACTAAAAGACACTAAGCGCTCGCTGAAAACGAGATCTTAGTGTCGCTTGAGTGTATAACGCTTAAGGCAATAAAAAAGGAGCCAAAAGCTCCTTTTTTATTTTTAAATCAAACGTGCTTATTTAGCTTAGTTTTAATTGGTAAATAGCAGCAACGTTACGGGCTGTTAGCTCAACGTTAACCGCCGCTTCTTCCAATGCTTCAGCTAGAGATACTGAACGCGGAACCACACTAAATACCGCATCAATGCCGTGAGCGTGAACCACATGACAATCATTAGATAAGCAACCAGCGATACCGATGACAGGCTTATTAAACTTTTTCGCAGTGCGGGCAACCCCAATGGGTGTTTTACCGTGAATAGTTTGACTGTCAATCCGGCCTTCACCAGTAATAACTAAATCTGCATCGGCAATAATATCGCTTAAATTGACTGCATCCATCACAATGTCAATGCCAGGGCGAAGACTTGCATTAAGGAGTCCTAACAATGCAGCGCCTAAGCCACCAGCAGCACCTGCACCAGCCATATCTTTTACGTCTGCTCCAAGCTGAGTCTTAATAATACCAGCATAATGAGCAAGATTAGCATCCAACTGCTTAACCATTTCAGGGGTAGCGCCTTTTTGTGGGCCAAACACAGCTGATGCGCCTTTAGGACCACAAAGCGGATTATCTACATCACAAGCCACTTCCAGCTTTATAGAAGCTAAGCGTGGATCGAGATCTGACATATCTATAGTTGCTAAACGGGCAAGAGAGCCGCCGCCATAACCGATTTCTTTGCCATAGGTATCTAGCATTTTAATGCCTAGCGCTTGTGCCATGCCTAAACCGCCATCATTGGTGGCACTACCGCCAATACCAACAATAATATGCTCAACGTCTTTATCTAATACCGCTTTAATTAATTCACCCGTACCAAACGTTGTTGTTTGCAGTGGATTACGCTGTTCTGATGCGACTAAGTGCAAACCTGATGCTGCTGCCATTTCAATGATAGCGACTTTGCCATCACCCATTAAGCCATAAAATGCATCGACTTGATCCCCTAATGGCCCTGTGACTTTATGGTTAATAATCACACCACCCGTGGCATCAACTAATGATTGCACTGTGCCTTCACCGCCATCAGCCATAGGTAACTTTATATATTCAGCTTCAGGTAATACATGACGGAATCCATTCTCAATGGCAACAGCGACTTCCATTGCTGTCAGGCTTTCTTTGTAAGAATCAGGAGCGATAACAATTTTCATTTTGTTGCCTCTTATAAGAAGAATCCAAATACACCGTAAATCAGGGTTGAAACAGTGGCTATCATTAGACCAACAGCTGTCTCATAAGGAATAAGCTTTAAACGCTCTGTCATATCCATATGCACACTGCCACCCGTTGCGTGGAAAAAACTACCATGTGGCATGTGATCAAATACGGTGGCACCGGCATGAATCATTGCTGCACCAGCTAATGCAGGTACACCTAAATCAATAATGGTGTGACTAAATACGCTAGCTGCGACTGCTGTACCAGCTGTTGTTGAAGCTGTAGCCAGTGACATCATGGCACCAGAAAGTGGTGCTAATAGATATGAAGGCAAGCCCGATGCAGTTAACACGTCAATCAGTCCAGCTTTTAGACCTGAGTTGGCAATAATGCCAGCCAAAGTACCCGTACCAAGTAGCATAACCGCTACTGGAGCCATACGGCTTAAACCCGACACGGCGAAACTGTTTGTCTGACGACCACGACCCATGGCAACCGCACCTAATAAACCACCTAAAGGTAAGGCGATTAATGGGTCGATATTGATACCAAAGATAGGGCGCATTCCGAGTAAGCTAATAGCAACAAGAGGAGCTACAATCGCAGTAGCAAAGCTTGGTAAAGTGCTAGTATCAACTGCTACCACTTCGTGTTCTTGTACTTTACTGCCTTTATTTACTAATTTTTTAGCGATGATATATGCCAAGATCATGCCGCAAAGGCCAGGAATAATACCTGCTGCCATAACCGAAGTTAACGGCACATTAAAGGCGTCAGCTGCTGCAATAGAATTCGGGTTTGGTGACATCACGTTACCCGCTTTACCACCACCGACCATAGCTAATAAAATTGCCATTTTGGATAAATCTGCACGACGAGCAATCGCAAGGGCAATAGGGGCTACAGTAATAACTGCAACATCAACAAACACACCCACTGCAGTCAAAATCATTGTCGCAACCGCTAACGCTAATAAGGCGCGAGTTTCACCGACTTTTTTAACAATTGTTTCTGCGATAGATGTTGCCGCGCCAGACTCAATTAATACTCCAGCTAAAACACCTGCCGCTAAAATACGTAATACAGCTGTTACAATGCCTTGGGCGCCACCAATCATTAAAGTAACGGTTTCAGTTAGGGATACACCACCAACGACACCGCCGACTAAAGCGCCAATAATCATGCCATATGCTGGCGGAACTTTTTTTAGGATAAGAGTAATAGCGATAACCAGTGCCGATAGTGCTCCTAACGTTGATACTTCAACCATTTTTTATTTCCAACCAAAGTATGAGTTAATGGCGTCACTCTACTTATCAAGGAAGAAATAAACTTTAGGCAAACGAACGAAAAAACAATGAGCTTAATCCTATTAAATTGGGCATTTATCCAAAAATGGTTATTTAGCTGATCGCAACGACACTAATATAAAGCATTATTAAATCATTGATATTATTTATATTAAATGCCGTTTCTTGGTTGATTTTATCTAGGCGATATCTGAGGGTATTTCGATGAATATGGAGATTTTCACAGGTTTGCGTCAAATCACAATTCTGTTCAAAAAATACTTTAAGAGTCTTTAACAACACGCCTTTGGGATCATTTTGTTTTAACTTGATCACAGGTTGCTGTAATTGCCCGTAGCGCCAAGGATCATCTTTTAAGCCACTAAGGATCACAGGCAAAATATAATCTTGGTAAAAAAAGATGTTGTTACTATTATTTCGATTAAAAAACTTATTCGCAGCATCCATGGTGGCTTTTGCCGTTTGATAGGATTTTGACAATCCTTGTAAAGAGGGAAAATAATCGCCTATTGCGATTTGAGCAGTGAACTTACCTTGTTTCGTTAATCGACGAATTAATTTCTCTGCTTTTTTATACTCAAGCTCCTTTGACCACGTCGAATCTATCAATTTTATTGGTTTAAGCACCACCACTTCACTCATAGAAACCGATACGATGCCTACGATATTGTCTCTTTCAGGATTTTCCAAAAGATAAACTAATTCTTTCAAGTGATCTAACGATAAAATGGTATTTGGCTTTTCAGTGATCTTGACTATAGCTGCGACTCTTGGGGTTTTAAGATTAAGCCCTAAATGTTCAGCAATGGATAACACTTGGTTTTCATTAATTTTCTCACCTTGAATTAACTGCGACACCAATTCTTCTTTATGACGTTTATTCCACTGAATTTGCGACATTAATGCAGCTTGTTCAATAATCAGCTCCGCTGTCATTTTCACCAGTTCACCATAGTTATGCACCACACTTGGCTCTCCAGAAACACCGACGACTCCAACGATATTATCTTCAAAAATAATGGGAAGATTAATTCCTGGTTTTACGCCTTTAAGCTTCAAAGCCATGGCTTCATCAATTTCAATAACCCGATTATCATGAATCGCAAGCAAAGCACCCTCATGCAAATTTCCAACACGGGAAGGATCACTTGAGCCAATAATTCGTCCATTGCTATCCATTACATTAATCGCGTGTTTAATTATTTTGATTGTTCGCTCAATGATTTGATGAGCAATAGTAGCGGTGAGTTTCATTAAAGATCTAAAAAGCAGAAGAAGTGGTGTCATTCTATCAAAATATTTTAAATATCTGGTAACCGATGGGTTATACCAATTGTATTTAATTATTGATGTATTTCAGCGGAAATTAAAAAGCCTTGGGACAAGGCAAAGCTTCGAGTTTAATGGGTAGGCTATTTTAAGAAGGTTTAACGCTGTATTAGGGATTTTTAAAACCGAAAAAAATGAGTATTTCAACACCTTCACCTCTATAACGCACTTATCCAGTGGTTTAATTCGCCAATTAGTCACATTTATTTAGCGTAAAGCAATGTTTGTTACTAAACTTAAAGTTAATATCTCTTTAACTAAAAAAGGATGTCAAAATGAATTTCCTATCACACAAGAAGATAATTAACATTGCATCTTGTTTGCTGTTAGTTGCATCAAATTCATCCTTCTCAGCAACGGAGATTGGATCCTCGCAAGCATATGTAGTAACGGGAATACAACTATCAGTGCCAGAATCTTTAAATTTTGGAGTGATTTTACCCGATGTTAATGGCGATCAAATATCATTAAGTAGTGAAGCAGGCAGCGTAAGAGTTTCTGCTACAGGTAATTCCAGCTTTGCAGACAACATATATAGTCGAGCAAAAATTAATGTTTTTGGAGAGCCGGACGGAGTAGTATCATTTCAATATGATGAGACTATAACATTACAAGGTACTGGTGATGATATGTCTATCACTGGTGTTAATATAATACAAGATCTTGCTTTAGTGAGCGGTACATCATATGCGCTAGGCCCAGATGGTTATCACTATATCTTTTTAGGCGGAACACTTAACATAAATGCTAACCAAACACCTGGAGTTTATACTGGTAATTATCAAGTAACGGCTTCGTATCAATAATAAAGAGATGTTTTAGTAACAGATAAGCCAACATTGTAATTTGCGGCCAGAGAGTTTAGATAACTCTGGCAATTACACAGAGTTGACTACACTCTCAACCTTTCTTTAAGCTTTAGTACCATAGCGCCATCAATTTCAACAATCCGATTATCATGAATCGCAAGCAAAGCACCTTCATGCAAACGGTGTTTTTCAAGGTAGTTGTCACTGTTTACTTATGTTTTAACTCACTTTCTTT
>SAMEA5043655__coassemble_234_pt1 | contig 10635 bp, 5 predicted proteins | sample SAMEA5043655__metabat2_high_PE_003 | metagenome-assembled genome bin SAMEA5043655 (sample SAMEA5043655) | Gadus morhua
CATTTAAACCAACATACTTATACCAGAAATCAGCAATACCCGCTTCGATAGCCACACGAGCAGTAACTGAAGATGGCAGAACAGATTCTTTGTAAGTTGCATCTTGCTTATCAAACAAATCAGTAGCTGGCATTGATACTACGCGTACTTGACGGCCTTGTGCAGTCAACTCAGCGTGAGCTTTTACTGCTAACTCAACTTCAGAGCCCGTTGCAATCAAAATAAGCTCAGGAGTAGAAGCGCAATCAAGCAGAACATAACCGCCCTTGGTGACGTTGGCTAATTGTTCTGCTGAACGTGGCTGCTGAGCTAAATTCTGACGAGAGAAAATCAGCGCAGTTGGACCATCTTTACGCTCAATAGCGTATTTCCAAGCAATGGCAGATTCAACCTGATCACATGGACGCCAAGCGCTCATGTTTGGCGTTAAGCGCAATGATGCTACTTGCTCAACAGGTTGATGGGTTGGACCATCTTCACCTAGACCAATAGAGTCATGGGTATAAACCTGAATGTTTTGCACTTTCATTAATGCAGCCATACGCATTGCATTACGGGCATATTCCATAAACATCAGGAATGTTGCACCGTAAGGTACGAAACCACCATGGAGCGCAATACCGTTAATCATTGCAGTCATGCCAAATTCACGCACACCGTAATGCATATAGTTACCGCTAGCATCTGTTGGTGTGATTGACTTTGAATCAGCATACATCGTCAAGTTAGATGGCGCTAAATCGGCACTACCGCCTAAGAATTCTGGTAATAACTTACCAAAGGCATTTAATGTATTTTGTGATGCTTTACGTGAAGCGATATTGGCTGGGTTAGCTTGTAAATCTTCAATATAAGCCTGCGCATTTGCAGCAAAATCAGCTGGTAACTCACCAGATAAACGGCGAGATAGTTCAGCAGCAAGCTCTGGATAAGCGGCAGCGTAAGCTGCGAACTTTTGATCCCAAGCTTTTTCAGATACAGCACCTTGTTCTTTAGCATCCCACTTAGCATAAATATCAGCAGGAATTTCAAATGGACCGTATTCCCAGCCTAAGAACTTGCGAGTTTCAGCAATTTCAGCATCACCCAGTGGCGCACCATGACAATCGTGTGAACCAGACTTATTAGGAGAACCAAAACCAATAATGGTTTTGCAGCAGATCAATGATGGACGAGGATCAGCTTTAGCTGCAACAATCGCCGCGTTAATCGCATCACTATCATGGCCATCAACACCAGCGATAACATGCCAACCGTAAGCGTCAAAACGCTTAGGCGTATCATCAGAGAACCAACCTTCAACATGACCATCAATGGAAATGCCGTTGTCATCCCAAAATGCAACCAATTTACCTAATCCCAAAGTACCAGCAAGAGAGCAAGCTTCATGGGAAACGCCTTCCATTAAGCAGCCATCGCCTAAGAAAGTATAGGTATGGTGATCAACCACATCATGACCATCACGGTTAAATTGTGCAGCCAGAATTTTTTCAGCAAGCGCCATACCTACAGCATTGGTAATACCTTGGCCTAATGGGCCAGTGGTGGTTTCAATCCCTGGTGCATAACCGTATTCAGGATGACCTGGCGTACGAGAATGAAGTTGACGGAATGATTTTAAATCGTCAATGGATAAGTCATAACCGCTCAAATGCAATAAAGAATAATGCAACATTGAGCCGTGACCATTCGATAATACAAAACGATCGCGATCAGACCACTTTGGATTGGTTGGATTATGCTTTAAATGATCACGCCAAAGGACTTCGGCAATATCAGCCATTCCCATCGGAGCCCCAGGATGACCTGAGTTTGCTTTTTGAACTGCATCCATGCTTAATGCACGAATAGCGTTTGCGAGTACTTTACGGGAAAACATGCTCTCTCCTGATGATTTCGATATTGGCTACGCCCACAACAAGGCATAACACTGCGTCAATTCAGCCGCATATTTTCCACTACAAGCGATTGTTAGGCAAATTTAATTGGGAAAAATGCCCATCACATTTAGCATCTATATTTTCAAAAATTAATTACTAGCTATCAACTAGTGACCCTTTACTGAAAATAGTCTATTATGGACGTCTAGATGTAAATACTTCCGTGTATCCAAACGTGTAAGTTTGAAGTGGATATATAGATCAATTCACCGATTACGTTGATATAAGGCTTTCTTCAAATATGGCAAAACATTTGTTTACCTCTGAATCAGTTTCAGAAGGACATCCAGATAAAATCGCTGACCAAATTTCTGATGCTGTGCTTGATGCTATTCTCGAGCAAGATCCTAATGCCCGCGTTGCATGCGAAACCTATGTAAAAACAGGTATGGTGATGGTTGGTGGCGAAGTCACAACCTCTGCTTGGGTTGATATCGAAGAATTAACCCGTAAAACTGTACGTGACATTGGTTATACCAGCTCAGATATGGGGTTTGACGCAAACTCTTGTGCAGTACTTAGTGCCATTGGCAAACAATCACCTGATATTAATCAAGGTGTTGATAGAGCCGATCCAAAAGAGCAAGGTGCGGGAGATCAAGGTTTAATGTTTGGTTATGCTAGCAACGAAACTGACGTTTTAATGCCAGCGCCGATTACCTATGCTCATGCATTAGTTAAGCGTCAATCAGAGGTACGTAAAGGCGGTCTTCTGCCTTGGTTACGTCCTGATGCTAAATCACAAGTAACCTTTGCTTACGAAGACAATAAAATTGTTGGCATCGATGCTGTGGTTTTATCAACCCAGCATAGCGAAGATATTAACCAAAACGACTTGATTGAAGGCGTGATGGAAACCATCATCAAACCCATCTTACCAAGTCAGTGGTTAAATAAAGACACCAAGTATTTTATTAACCCAACAGGCCGTTTTGTTATTGGTGGCCCTATGGGCGACTGCGGCTTAACTGGTCGTAAAATTATTGTTGATACTTACGGTGGTATGGCGCGTCACGGTGGTGGTGCTTTCTCTGGTAAAGATCCATCAAAAGTTGACCGTAGTGCCGCTTATGCTGCTCGCTATGTAGCTAAAAATATCGTGGCTGCAGGTCTTGCCGAGCGCTGCGAGATTCAAGTGTCTTATGCCATTGGTGTTGCAGAGCCTACATCAATCAGTGTTGAGACCTTTGGTACAGGTAAAGTATCTCAAGAATTGTTAGTGCAGTTAGTTCGTGAGCACTTTGATTTACGCCCTTATGGTTTACGTCAAATGCTTGATTTGGCACGTCCTATCTATAAAGAGACCGCCGCTTATGGTCACTTTGGCCGTGATCAATTCCCTTGGGAACGCACTGATAAAGCAGAAGCTTTACGTGCCAATGCAGGCCTATAAAAACCAGCATTAAGTTCACATAAAAAACCGCCTGACTAAAGGCGGTTTTTTTATTCACTTTTTGAAAATTCGTTATTAAAGTCCCTTCTTTAACAAATAGTAATCTCGCCCTTCAAAATCAAAATAATCAATGATTTCCATCTTGGCCTTTTTAGTGTGCGCTGCAAATGAAAGCTCATTTTTCTCAGAAATAAACGTCACCACAAACGCAAACTGATGCTTTATTGTTTGAAGTAAAAAATCAAACAATGCAACAAATACGCCCTTCCCTCTGTAACGCTTATCAACCCAAACAGGGCCATATTGGCAGGAATTTTTATCACTAATTCCTTGCTCACTGAGCTTTCTTAACATTTTGCTATAGATAGGAATACCTTTAAAAAATGACCATTTTGCGGCAATCATATAACCAATGATTTCCGTTTCTTTGAAGGCAACCACCAACCAATGGCTTTTAACTAATTCGGTTAATTCTTTTTCCGTAAACACATCCGCGTTTAAGCTGTTACCATGATTATCGCCAAGCTCATCATAGGCGTTTTGTTTTTCTAACTTCACTAATGCTTTAACATCAGCCAATTTTGCTAATCGAATTTGATACACGTCGTTACTTCACGAAATCATAAATGCGTTAACCGCAATTGTTTCACAATAAAAATTAAATTATTCGAATTTAAATTGAATTATTCTTTTGATCTGTTGCCAAAATTGGCAGACTATTGCGCATCCTTTTTATCGGACTTTTTAGTATGTTCAAAAAAACATTGATTGCCGGCAGCTTTCTTGCCTTATTATCGGGTTGTCAAAGTATGCTGCAAACAGAGACTCAGCCAATATCACTATTGGGCAATTGGAAAATATCCGCGATTATGGGACAAAAAACCCCAAACTATAGCCCCGCAGAACTTATTTTTGCTAAAGACGGCAAATTAAGTGGTAACAATAGCTGCAATAATTTCTTTGGATCTTATACCCAAACGGGCAACCACCTTAAGATCAATTTAGGTGGCAACACAATGAAAGCCTGTGTTGATGAATTAATGGCTCAAGAGCAACTTGTTTCAGAAGTGATGCCAAAAATTGATAGCATTAAATCTGACAATAATGAGTTACTACTTCAAAGCGCTAGTGGTAAGACATTGTTAACTTTAAGCCCTGCAGTTGAATAATCCCGTTTATTAATTAGGGGGCAATTGAGTTTTACTTTTGTCCCTTTCTTCTTAAAACAAATCCTCAAAATAAGCTCTACAAATATACATTCCCAGCATTAAAGTTTGTCTTCAATTCAAATAAAACCCTTGACGCTAAATGCCAGCGCAGGCATGTTATCACTATATTAATAAACCCTAAATTAGATGCGATTTAATAACATACGTCTTTAGTTTGAATTATATTTGTAAAAATTCAGCCCCTTACATGTGGTGCGCTATCAACATTTTTTTATCATTCCATAGCCACCTAGGTGATAACTATGATCCTTAGAAGTCGAGCATAAAATGAAAAGCTTAAAGTGGAAATTCATTTTAATCTTTTCTTTAGGGCTAATAGCTGCCTGTGGTGACGATAACAATGAAGCCCCAAACGACTCTCAGCCTCCAAAATCCCAACCTCCAGCGGCTCAACCCAAAGCAGTTGCACCACCAGCACCCAAAAATGTTACTGCTTCAGATATTAAGCCAAATGCCATCACTATTTCATGGTCTCAAAGCGATGGAACTAAATCTTATCGAGTATATAAAAATGGCAGTCTGACTAAACAAACGGACAGTGGCGTTACCCAAGTTGTTATTTCTGAAGGAATTGAGCAATCAACGCAATATTCATTTGTTTTAGAAGCATGCAACGATGCTGGCTGCTCTCGAAGTGCCCCCATAAAAGCCACCACTAGCGATTGGCCTGCGCTTAATTTAAAAGCAACTGAAATCACCTCGAATTCAGTTAAACTCAGTTGGGATGCAATTTCTAATATGACCTACTCCGTGTCTCAGACATCAGCAGGAAAAGAAGAAGTTATTGCATCTAGCATCATGACGGCAAGCTATGTTGTAACGGGCCTGAGTATAGATAGCTCCTACCAATTTAGCGTCAAGGGATGTGAAAACGCGTCATGTACAGCACAATCTCGTTTAACAACACAAACGCAAACCATTGTTCCCAGTAAACCTGGGGCAATAACACTAAATAATGCCAACTATAATTCTGTTTCTATCAGTTGGGGTTCTGTTAAGTATGCGAGCAACTATCAAATTAAACGAGACGGGAAATTATTAACTCAAGACGACACTAGCGCTTTAACATTTATTGACGATAGCGTATCGGGTGGAACCACATATCAATACCAAGTGCTAGCCTGCAATAAAATGGGATGTTCCGCTCCTAGTGAATTACAAGCTACCCCCCCAGAGCAGTCTATAATTGCAAAACTTGATGCCGTATCGGTCTCAACAATTTCACTATCATGGAACGCTGTTCAAAATAAAAGTCACTACCGTATTTATCGCCTTTTTTCCGATGGTAGCCAGCCAATACTCGTTGCCACCACTGGTGGTCAAAAATACACAATAATCGATTTAACAAGTGCAACTTCATACCAATTTCAAATACAAGCCTGCGACACTCAATCCTGCCAACAACAAGATGACATTACAGTCTCAACGGCGCAATACCAAATAATTTTGCCTTCAAATATTACAGCCGTAGATACAAGCGTAACAACCAAGACAATTACGCTATCTTGGACGCCAAGCGCGCGCACTGACTATTACCGACTTCATCGTGATGCAGTGCTATTAGCCCATGGTAGAATCACTCAATCTTCATTTAGTGATGAACAACTAACGCCGAATACCAAGTACATATATACGATTAAAGCCTGTAACATAGACGGCTGCTCAGCCCCAAAGATTGTCGAGGTGTCAACATCAGCCTTACCGACACCAACAGAAAAACCAGAAATACCACTTCCTCCCACAGCTACAATTTTAGGCTCAACAAAAGTATTATTAAGCTGGAAAGATGACACTTCGGCAACGAGTTATACACTTTTTAGAAACAGTGTGGAAGTGACAGGCAATATAAAGACCAACAGTATTGAAAATGCCAATCTAACCAAAAATACAGCTTATCAATATCGAATTAATGCCTGTAATAGCATAGGTTGTTCAGATCAGAGTGCGGCTACATCCATCACAACACAAGTAGAAGATCTACTCACCATCAAAGTGACAGGGTTCGATGCTGCGTCAGGGCAATATATTCCATTGAATATTTACACTCAAGAATCAGCACACTCGATTTTTCTCGATAGATTCAATAAAACCTACAATAACGGAGAATTTATTTATTCCAGAAAAATCTATTCTAATGGGCGTTACGGTACTACTTTGCGAGGCAGCGCAACCAATGGGCAAACCTGCGTTTCAAACAAAACAGGATTTAATCGCCTGACTGGAGGTCAAAATGTTGCGGTTAATATTAACTGCGAAACCCGTGTTACTTTTTCCTTTACTTATTCAACCGTGCAGCGAGTATACCAAAAAAACTCAACCTTCTTGTCTCTCCAACCATCAGCCACAAAAACAGATGGAACCAGCATCAACGCGAAAGCGGTACTCTATAGTTCAAGCAATGAAGAGGTAGCAACAGTTGATGAAAATACGGGAGTGATTACTCAGCATAAACCCGGCAATACTCAAATCAGGATCAGACCAAAACTCGGGTTTTACACTGCAAGCCCCGTATCCTACGAATTAAGAATAACGGATACCAATGCACCCGTTGTTTTTCAAAAAAATGAGGTTGGCCAATCAATAATGCAACAACCTCTCGCCACATTTCAAACGTTAGCACCAGGAGCAAAAACAATTGTAAGGGCATTTTTTACAGCTCTTTCTTCCACTGACACAACACATCCAGCGGTCACCGCTGAAATATCAACAGACAACAAGACAATAAAAAAAGAAATGACTTGCCCCAATAAAGCAAAAGTAGGGCCATTTGATTCACCTAACTATCAAAAAGCTGACGCTTGTTACGCTATTTTTTCTAAATCGGAATCAATGGAAGTTATTAAGCCTAAGATGAGATTACTCATTCGTTCTGAAGATGAACAAATACAAACGAGCTTCCCTGAAGTCAGTAGCAATGCTTATATCAAGTTAGTCATGGTACCAATTAAAGTGAACGGTCAATCGCAACCCATGCAAACAATTCAAGATATTAAAGATGTGATCAAACGAGTAATGCCACTTTCTCAAGTTAATGTCACAATCAGAGAGCCCTATGAATATCAAGGAAATTATAACGGTTATCCGGTAGAAACCAACGATTGGGGACCTTTTTTCACTGAAATAGATCAATTGCGCCAAACTGAAAGTGATGGAAAAACCCATTACTACGGTATGATGCCTAGCCGCTGTTTCGGGGTGGTTGGCCTTGGGTTTACTCGCGGATTGACGGCTATTGGTATTGGCTCTGGTTGTGGAAGCACCTCTCTCAAACAAACACTTATCCATGAGTTGGGACATAATTTATCCCTTGGGCATGCTTCTTGTGGTACTCAAGCCACAGATCCTTTCTGGTTAAATGATGACGGCTGGAAGGGAGCTTCCAAAGGACAATTAAGTCCAGAACCTTTATTTGACAAAAAACCTGAAGTGCTATTTGCGCCAGGAACAAACGGAATCAACAATACTGATGTAATGGGGTATTGTGGCGGCGAATGGCTTTCTAAATACCATGTAAATAAAATCTCTTTGTATATTGCAAATAAAGATGCCTATATAACAAGATCGTCAGGGGCAAAACGCATAGCAAATCAAAACACGCATGGATTAATCATCAGCGGCATAATCGAAAATAACAAGGTCATTATGGAGCCCATTATACTCACTGACAACACAACTTATACTGAAAATAATGGTGAGTATCGAATGATTTTTATTACAGAAAGCGGCACTCAAATTGAGCATCGATTTTCACCACTTCAATTTGATCATGAGCCCAATAAACTTGGTATTTCTGAAACCATTCCAGTAATACAGGATATTGATAAAATACTGTTTTACCATAATGAACAATTACTGGATTTTGAATTGAAAGGAATGCAAGCCCAGCTAAAAAATCGACATATCAGTCAATTTAAGGGCTCAATTCCAATAGAAATAAAAAGAAATGTTTCAACAACTGACGTCATCTGGAACAACATTCAATATCCTTGGATGACGCTAATATACCTATCTGACACACATCAAAAACACGTTATTACCTTAAATAAAATAGGCGGTAACTTTACAACGGATTATTTCAATGACAAATCAGCGGGAGAGATTATTGTCAGCGTTAGCGATGGTTTAAACAACGTACAGCTTAAACAACCGCTATAACTTAAACAACCATAACTACCTCACCCGTCACTTTATCTGCCTTTATAATATAGTTGCTTCTAACTCGGCTTCTGCCTTTTCTGCAAGTATTTGGCTTTGTTTCATATCAGCGTTGTAATGAAATACATCAAGTTCATTTTCAGATTTCGCAATTATGGTAGTCGCTACCAGATCACCCGATACGTTAACCACGGTTCGAGCCATATCCAAAATACGATCAATACCGGCAATCAAGGCGACCCCTTCAAGGGGCAAACCAACAGTAGTTAACACCAAAGTTAACATCACAAGCCCAGCGCCTGGTACGCCAGCAGTACCGATTGATGCAAGCGTTGCGGTCATTACAATCGTTAAATAATCAACCCATGTTAAATCGATACCAAAAGCTTGAGCCACAAAAAGAGCAGTAACGCCTTGATAAAGCGCCGTACCATCCATATTGATAGTGGTACCTAGAGGTAAGACAAAGCTGGATATTTTTTTATTAACGCCGAGATATTCACTAGCGCATTTCATACTAGCAGGAAGCGTTCCTGCTGAACTTGAAGTTGTATATGCCACCGCCATGGCATTGCTGATCCCTTTAAAAAACTGAATAGGGCTTAAGCCTGCGAAAAGCTTGAGCACCAGACTGTAAAAACCGACAATTTGCAAAAAACAGCCAATGTATACAGCAACTATCACCTTGATAAGCGGTAATAACATTTGCATACCATATTCACCAGCTACCCAAGCCATTAAACCAAACACACCGTACGGGGCTAATTTCATCACCATATCGGTAAGCTTGTACATAGCTTCGGCTAAACTTTCAAATACACGAATAGCAGGTTTGCCGTGTTCACCAATAAGTACTAATGCAATCCCTAAAGCAACAGCGAAAATAATGACCTGTAATATCTGTCCGTTCGCCATTGCAGCAATAGGGTTAGTCGGCACAATATCCACTAAAGTATCAACCACTGATGGCGCTGCCTTAATAGGCTCATTGCTAATAACAGCTTGTAATGTTAAACCGGCACCAGGCTTTACAATATAGCCAACAGCGAGACCGATAGAAATCGCAATAGATGTAGTACCAAGATAAAAAGCAAAGGATTTAAAACCGATTCGTCCCATTCTTGCGGTATCTTGCATTGAAGTGATACCAACAATTAATGAGCAAAACACCAAAGGAACAATCAACATTTTAATGGTGTTAACGAAAAGCGTACCAATAGGCTTGAGATAAACAGCTTTATCGCCCATCGATATACCCACAACAATACCCAAGATCATACTGAGCAATATTTGCATCCAAAGGGGAATCGACATCCATCTATGCCAAATAGAACCTAATAACGATGTTTTTTTGGATACAGTTTCAATTGTTTTCATTTTTTTAACCTTGAAATCAAGCCATTAAAAAGAGTGACTAATCCCTGACAAAGGCGAGAGTCTAGCACAAGCTAAATAACAGGTATAAAAAAACCGACATAATATGTCGGTTTTAATCATTTTGATGTTTGCTAACTATTGCTAAACACGTTAACTAAGCGCAAATATTAACCACGTTAATCGCTAAACCGCCTTGGCTAGTTTCACGATATTTAGGCAACATATCTTTGCCCGTTTCATACATGGTGGCAATCACCTTATCAAGACTCACTTTTGGCTCTGAGTTTCGGCGCATTGCCATACGAGCTGAGTTTACCGCCTTTACAGCAGCAATCGCATTTCGTTCAATACAAGGTACTTGTACTTGACCAGCAACAGGATCACAGGTTAAACCTAAGTTATGCTCCATCCCAATTTCAGCCGCCATACAAACTTGCGCTGGACTTGCCCCCATAAGCTCTGCTAAACCAGCTGCGGCCATGGAACATGCAACACCAACCTCACCTTGGCAGCCAACTTCAGCACCTGAAATTGATGCGTT
>SAMEA5043655__coassemble_236_pt1 | contig 10544 bp, 9 predicted proteins | sample SAMEA5043655__metabat2_high_PE_003 | metagenome-assembled genome bin SAMEA5043655 (sample SAMEA5043655) | Gadus morhua
TAGATTTATGTCAACAGAGCCTAGTGAAAAGTTGTCAGCTGTTTAATTTCCTCAAGGATTTGGCTCTCAAGGTTCGATTCTGATTTCATTCTGATGAGATCAAACTTCATTCTATCTTGCTTTGTTAAAGCGCTGCGCTTTTCCATAATAGGGTGAGTTTTAATGATCTCAAAATGAGCATACAAGGCAGGGTAGCTAGGAATTGTTTGCTCCGTCATGGATAATACTCCAAAGAGGTTTGCAATTCTGACCACACCTTCGGATAACTCGCAGCGGTTATCAATCATAGCAATAGCGATATAGCGAATATCAGCTAAAACTTCGGCTCTTTTTGTATTGGCTTTGTCTTTTTTTTGTTCTTGTTGCAGGGCAATTAATTGCTTTTTTTTGTGTAACTTAAACAATAAATTGCCTGCATAAAGTCCGAGAGCTGCAATGATAATAGAACCAATCAAAATCCATTCTGTGTACATTTTAAAATTCCTGTTAACTATTATCTTTTTAGCTTTTACTTTTACGTCAACATAATCTTAGATGACAAGCCTAGTTTTTGTAGTCGTTTAGCAATTCGGCACCTGATTCAAATTTATTTAATAGGTCATCGTCACTTAATGAACCCATAATTTGTTTAGCGTCATCTTCTTCGCTAATTCCTAACTTAGTCAGCAATCTTTCGATTTCATCAAGCTGCTTATTAAGCCAAAGCTGATCATCAGCAGAAGGTTCTCGACCTTCTTCAAGCATATCTAGTAGCTTGTTTAGTCTTGGATCGTCTTCAAGCTTTAATAATTTTTGCTCATCAGTGAGTTTTGGTTGCTTAATCTTAACTGTTGCCGCTTTGTTTATTGATTTTTCAATCACCAAGGCGACGGGCTTTTTGCTGCCATGTCGAGGGTCTTTTGCTGACTCAGTGCCTTGTGAAGCAGCTTGAAGCTTTTGTTCGTTATGACGAGTACCACTTTTATTGCCTGTATCTCGCTTTTTACTAGCTAGAACGCGATCAGTTTTTTTTTGGCGAGCTTGCAATTTAGAGCTGTTTTCGCCGCCCTTGCGTATTTTTTTTGAACGAGACATATTTTTCTCTATGATCAGAATCAGTTGTCTGAGGATAATTTTCGATTGGCGTTTATATCAGATTTTGATGGTTTTTGCATCAAAATGAGGTCGTTTGTGGCAAATAAGAGTGTAAAGCCGCTTTTTTCTGCTAGGTATTTAAATGTTTCTGCTTGATAAAAGCAAACATGGGCAAGATTGTTTTTATGATGCCATTTGGCGAAGAGCTCTATTTTTTTTAGTAATTGAATATTGATGGCGAGAAGTGCGCCATGTTTTAGCATGCGTTGCAATAAACGCCATTCCTGTCTTGGGTTTCGAAAGTGCTCAAATACTTGATAGCAGCATATAAAATCGTACTGCTTTTTAAATAATCCATGATTGGGTGCTAAAAAGGGATCAAATTGGAATAATTGATGGCCTGCTTCCTCAATGGATTTGAGGCTTTGACTATCCATTACTCGACCATAAGTAAGGCCAATAAGCTTATCGTTACTTAGGCTTTGCAATTGTTTTAAAAGTGGAAAAATAAAGTCTGACAGCTGTTTTTGTTTTTTAGAATGATGACTTCCACCAAAGCGCTGCTGCTGTGATGATGGCGGTAGGTGGGACGATGAGTCTGAGAACACTAGCTGACAAGATAAGCATCTAAAAAAAGCACGTTTTTTATCTTGATAAAAGAAGGCAATGTTGGAATTTTGACAAAGAGGACAACGACGCATAATTAACCAAGGCTTCTATTTTTTTCTATTCCGCTAGCATATTGTTATTTATACAATAAAAAAAGCGGCAGTATAAGACTGCCGCCTATTAGCTGTGTTAATAAAAAACACATTATCCTTATTTCCAGCATCCTTACTAGCGCTGCGACTCTCCCAGTCTGTATCCTTTTTTATTTTTACTGCTTTCCTTGCAGATTTGTTTTTGGTCATCCTGACACTTTATTTTTTGCCTTAGTCATCCTGACTCTAGCTTTTAAGATTGGCAAATTTGCCATCTTAGTTTCATCGTCTTCAATGACGTAATCAACCATCCATGTTGAATTCAAAATTCGAAAGTTTTAATTATTACTGATTATCTAAATCTATCTAGAGTTAAGTTCATCTGAGCTTATTTCAGTAAAATGTTACTAATAAGTGACAAAGCTCTCAAACGTTTATTCTCTTTTTTATACCCAGGTGATGTAATTTTTACAACTGAATAAACATGGGATATTCAAAGGTTTTTCTATTAGTTAATTTGCGTTTGAAGCTTGCTTCTCAATGGCTCTATTAGAAACAAATAGGGGTTTTATGTCAACCCCTAACACGTTGGCTTGTTGCTGAAATGTGACATGCATAGATAATAATATGTGGTAAGTTTTTGCCAAATATCTATCGGTTAAAATTACTTAAGTCCTGATATATATACAGATAATGCTTTAATATCTTCAGGCGTTAAGTTTTTAGCGATGTCTCGCATCATGCCTGCTTGATCATTGTTACGCTTTGCATCATGGAATTTTGTGAGCTGAAGCTGAGTATATTTTGCGTGTTGTCCAGCAATCATTGGAAATCCTGCCAGCGCCATGCCTTTTCCTTGTGGACCATGACAAGCACCGCAGGCGGTAATTCCTCGTGAAGCATCGCCCGCTTTATAGAGCTTCTCTCCGAGCTTAGGCATGTTGGCAACTTGAATCGGTGTTTGTTTTTGTGAGGAATAGTAAGCAGAAATATCATAAATATCTTGATCAGATAATCCCGCAGCCATGCCGCTCATTATTGGGTCCATGCGACCTTCTTTGCCACCGGTTTTAGATGCAGATCTAAAATCCATTAGCTGTTTTTGTAAATATGGCTTGTGTTGACCCGCGATTTTAGGATACATATCGATCATGCTATTGCCATCTTGGCCATGACAAGCAGAGCAGACGATTGCTTTTGATTTTCCCGCCTCAGGATTACCTTGTCCTTCAGCAAAAGCATTTGTGGTTATAGATGTGAGTACAGATAGCGCGAGAACTAATTTTTTCATAGCGTTCCAACTTATTATTAGTTGATTGTCCTGATCTTACGAGGATGACCTGTAAGCATGTTAGAATAATATTTTGTGATCAATGATATATTTTACACAAATACGTGAAAAAGTAAGCATCGTATCATTTTTTATGACGAAAACTGAACATTTACCCATTTTGTGTTTCATTACATCAAGGGTATTTACTGGAGTTGTAAGTGAAAGAGTCTCAAATCGATTTTCGCAAAGCGAAATTTTTAATCAGTGCCCCTGATATTGCGCATCTAGATAACTATTTACCTGGTGATACCGGCGTAGAAATTGCCTTTGCTGGCCGCTCTAATGCGGGAAAGTCCAGTGCATTAAATGCCCTAACCGAGCAAAAAAGCTTAGCTCGTACCAGTAAAACACCTGGCCGTACGCAATTAATTAACGTCTTTGAACTAGATAAATATCGCCGTTTGGTGGATTTACCTGGCTATGGTTTTGCTCAAGTGCCTTTGGCGATGAAAATGAAATGGCAAAATGCATTAGGGGAGTATTTACAAAAACGTTCTTGCTTGAGTGGCGTGGTTGTTTTAATGGATATTCGTCACCCATTAAAAGATCTAGATTTGCAAATGATTGAGTGGGCCGTTGCCAGTGAAATTCCCGTTTTAGCCTTGTTAACTAAGGCTGATAAACTTGCTCAAAGTGCAAAAATGAAAACCGTAAATCAAATTCGTAAAGATTTAGCTGATTTTGGTGATTGGGTTATGGTGGAGCCTTTTTCATCATTAAAAGGCACAGGAAAACCCAAGGTTTTGAGCATTCTGAATGCTTGGTGTCATCCCGAAGGATTGATTACCGATTTAGAAGAAGATATTGCTCTGTAGTTTAGTCTTGATGGTGTGATTTAAAATAAAATGCAAACGACTTTTTAAAGTGCGTTTGCGTTTGTTTTTACTCTTAGGTTTTAATTTTAGTAGTGCTTGAGCTTATTATTGCTTTATACCAGCTTCAAGTTTTTTATTTCAGCATTTTGTTGGGATGAATAACCTGCGCTCGATAACCGGTTGCATATAGATCGTGACTATCGATATCAATTCTTACCGCAGGCTTTTGAGTTTGATATTTATGCTCAACAAGAATGGATTTAACGATCCCAGTTGTTTCATCAAACTTGGTATTACCGTATCCACCGCCAATGCCAAATAAGCCAGCAGAAGCGAAGTAACTAAGAACACTATCCTTGTCTTGTTGATATTTTACTATCGAGGTCACAGGAGAGTAGCCTGCATAACCCAGCTCGTCTTTGCCATATTGCCAGATTTGCTCAACGGTCATTTTGTTTTCATCTATCTTGTATTCGACAGCTCGCGAATATTTTCCTGTGGCGAAAATAGGTTGGGCTAAATAACGTCCATCACCGTTATCAAATACAGTATACGTGCCTTTTTCATCAACTTTATAAGCGGTATGAGGCGTGTAGACAAAGTCAAAGTCGCTGTTTGTACAAAGTCCTCTATTACTACACTGAATGTTGTTGCCATTAGCGTCAACAGGTTTTAAAAGCTTAGAAGCTAACTCACCTTTCCAGCCTTTTGATGGGCTTAAAATCCATTTTACTTTTTTATCTCGACCTATCTTTATCACAGCAGATTGATGGCGAGAGCTAATAATAATGCTGTCATCACTTGGATCATAATCAATAGAGTTTACATGAATCCAATTTCGTCCCGTTGCAACGCCATGAATATCCCCCATAGGCGCATTTTGAAGTTGCTCAGATGATGATACTTGACCTGCTTTTGATAGGTCGATATTTAAGCAAACCGCTCCAGCATCCAAAGACATTAGCGCATCGTCCCGCATCGGATCGAGAATGCTATTGAGATCCCAATAGTCGATTAATTTGCCATTGGCATCGACTTCGATAATCTGATCTCGAACGGTATTCACTGTTTTTCCATTTGGAAGACGATAGTTTTTAGCGGCAACTCTTAGCATAAAGTTACCGTTTTCAACTTCAATGCCTTCATGGGATGCGTCAATAAAATCACCAGGTAAACGATGACTTGAAATCATTCGACCCATTAAGGTCATGTGTTTCCAAGTTTGTCCTTGAACCCAAACCATATTGCCTTCTTTGGTCACATTCATGCCCATGGCATAACCTGCGCCATCGTATCGACTTGAATCATGGGTAGTGTAAGGATTCATATACCAACGAATATCACCAGCAGTATCAATAATGAAAAAGCCTGGAGTGCCATCCCAAGAAAATGCGCCTGGTGCCTCTGGGTTGTTATGCATTAGTGGCGATGCTTTGCCATCGGCATTGGTCCAGTTTAGAAAATACAAGCGATCTTTAAACTCAGGTTCAACGTGACGTACCTTAACGATTGGCGCTTTGGCCCATTGGCCTTCAGAAAATCCCATATCGATATCAGGGGTCAACATTTTGTAATCATGGGATTTGTTAACGCCATTTTCATGCCAATTAACCGTAAAGGTATTTAAATGATCAGCATAAAGGCCAAAAATAGGCACACCACCTTCACCAATTATCCGAATATCAGATACTTGGTAATGAATCGGTACGCCCTTTTTTCCTTTGGCGTGCACAGTCACTTCGACATTTGAAATATGATGTCCTGCAAGGGTAACCAATGCAGTTAATGGTGCATTTTGATAAGGGTTATGGATTAAGTATCCAAGAGGAGCATTATTTGCTGGCATCGGCTTCATACCTGTTTTTGATGCCAATGCTGCGCTGGTTATGGATAGCGTGATAACCAATGTTCCCAGAAGTTTTAAAGGGCGATACATACTTGGCCTTGTAATTCTAAATTAACTTATCAAGTATAAGCTTTGATGAATTTATGCTCGCTGCGGTTTATCACGGAATTTATATTTAATTAACACCATACAAATACTTTAACAAACAGTGTGTAACATTGATGTTATAGAATTAATCAGCATATTCATCTATCGCCAGTAAACATTACTAAAGTTTAATTCCCATAATCGTGATTAATCTGATATTTTCAAAAGCACTGTCCCCGTCACATAATCTATCTAAGGGAAGGAATGGCTCAGTCAGGTTCCCATCTCACACGCAATATCTTTATTATTCTGTTGGTACTTGTGCTTCTCAGTGGAGCAGGATATTTTTATGTTCGACATCAAGAACTTTATCCCAATACAGATGACGCTTATGTTCATGCTAAAATTCTTTATGTTGCTCCCCAAGTTAGTGGCAAATTAATTAAAGTTAATGCTGCTGATTTTCAACATGTGGCATCGGGGGATTTGTTAGTACAAATCGATCCTGCGCCATATTTGGCACAATACAAACAAGCAAAAGCGGCTTATGAAGTTGCAACTCAAAATAATTTAGCAACCAATGATGCCATTTTAGCGGCAAGTGCCAATATTCAAGCGGCATCAGCGCGGTTGGTCGATGTTCAGCAAAGCTACGAGCGGACAATGGATTTGGTGAAAAAAGGCTTGCTTCCTAAGCAGCAAGGCGATGATATCAAAGCTAAACTTGCACAAGCACAAACCGCAGTGATTGCTTCTCGCGCTAAAATGAAACAGTTAATCACCGCGCAAGGTGCTAAAGGTGATGAGGCTCCGCAGGTTAAGCAAGCTGCTGCTGCGTTAACTCAAGCGAGCTTAAATTTATCTTATTCTAATGTTTTCGCAGCTCATGATGGTGTATTGGGTAAAATTCAAGTTCATCAAGGTTCGGTCGTCGCGGCGGGTCAATCTTTGATGCCGTTAGTGGAAGACAACACTTTTTGGGTTGCCGCTAACTTTAAAGAAACGGATGTGGGTCATCTAAAACCTAATATGAAAGCGACTATCGTGTTAGATATGTATCCGACAATTACTTTTAACGGTGTGGTTCAAGCAATCTCTCCTGCTAGCGGTTCTTCATTCTCACTATTGCCGCAAGAAAATGCTACGGGTAATTGGGTCAAAGTACCACAACGTTTTCCTGTCAGAATTGCACTTGAACAAAATGCCAAGCATCCACAATTAAGGGTTGGCTCCACAGCATCAGTCACTATTGATACTCAGAAATTAGTGGATACACAGAGTAAGGGTCATTAATTATGAGCTCTGCTGCCATACCTGTTGTCAGAACGTCCACGCCCGCTAATGCGACTTTTGTAGAGCCTACTCATAGAACACTTATTGCAGCAGCGGTCATGTTGTCTGCTGTGATGGTGCTTTTGGATATGACCATCGCCAATGTGGCACTGCCTCATATGATGGGTGCTTTAGGGGTAACATCTGAGCAGGTAACTTGGGTATTAACATCTTACTCAATGGCAGAGGCCATTTGTATTCCGCTCGCTAGCTATTTAGCGCTAAAAGTAGGTGTTCGCAAACTGTGTTTGGTGTCAGTGACAGGGTTTATTATATCCTCGGCACTTTGTGGACAATCAGATTCTTTAGCTGAAATGGTGACATTTCGTGTGTTGCAGGGGGCATTTGGGGCGTCAGTTATTCCGTTGGCTCAATCTGTAATGATGCAGATTTTTCCATCCAACCAAAAAGGTAAAGCCATGGCTATTTTTAGCATTGGCATTTTGCTTGGACCTATTTTGGGTCCAACCCTTGGCGGGATTATTACTGAGCATATGAATTGGCGCTGGATATTTTATGTCAATTTACCCATTGGTTTAATTTGCCTTGGTTTGTTGTATTTCTTTGTTCACTTAGAAGGTAAAGGCAAATCAAGTATTGATTGGCCTCTAGTCATAGTGATGGCTGTCGGTATTGGTCTTCTGCAAATGGTGCTTGATAGGGGAAATGAAGAAGGTTGGTTTACCTCTAATGTGATTTTGTTTTCTGCTATTGTCAGCGCGATAGCATGGGTTTTCTTTCTTGTACGTTCCTTTATCACCAAAGGCGATATTGCACCCATGTGGTTACTAAAGGACAGAAACTTAGCTGTTTCTTGTCTTATTATGGGCTGCTTTTCCATGGGGCTTTTTGGCATTATGCAATTACAGCCCATGATGATGGAACAATTACTTAACTATCCTGTCGAAACGACTGGCTTTTTAATGGCACCAAGGGGCGTTGCATCCGCGATAGTGCTTATTGGAATATCCCGATATATTGATAAAATTGATCCTAGACTACTTATTTTTATTGGCATGTCTCTCACCTGTATCGGTACTTGGTATATGACTAAGTATTCGATGAATATCAATTTATACTGGATTATTATGCCAAGCTTGATTCAAGGCGCTGGTATGGGACTGGTTTTTGCGCCTTTGAGCCAATTAGCTTATGCCACCTTGACGAGGGAAAATACCGTTGGTGGCGCTGTGGTGTTTAACCTTTGTAGAACCATAGGTAGTTCTTTTGGTATTTCCATTATTAATACTTACTTTAGTCGTTCGCAACAATCAGAATGGCACGCTTTAGGTGCCAGTCTCACAGAAACTAATCCGCTATTACAACAAGCTGCTGCCTTTAGCCATAATAAAGTGACTGATCCTAGTTTTATGGCGGAAATAGAAGGTTTACTGCATCAGCAATCCACCATGCTTGCATTTGTACATACGTATAGCTTTATTTTTGTATCTTTCCTTTTGCTCATTCCTATGCTGCTCCTTTTTAAAAAGAAAGCTGTAGCTAAAGTGTGACCCTTGTCTCTGGTCTAATTTGTTGTTTTAAGTGAATATTATTAACAAATTAGACTAGGTAGATAGTGGACATGGGGCAGGAAACCAGCAAAATTCTCGTTGTTGATGATGATATGCGCTTAAGGGCACTACTTGAGCGCTATTTAACATCGCAGGATTATCAAGTTCGAACTGCGGCTAATAGCGAACAAATGAATCGCTTATTAGAAAGGGAAAATTTTCATCTCATTGTGCTTGATCTCATGTTGCCAGGCGAAGATGGCCTTTCTATTTGTCGACGTTTACGAGCACAAAACAATTCAATACCGATTGTGATGCTAACTGCAAAAGGCGATGAAGATGACCGCATTCTAGGGCTTGAAGTTGGCGCAGATGATTATTTACCTAAACCATTTAATCCAAGAGAGCTTCTTGCCAGAATTAAAGCCGTTATGCGCAGGCAAGTGCAACATATTCCTGCTGCACCAACATTGAATGAAAAAATTATTCAATTCGGCGAATTTAGCTTAAATCTTGCTACGCGAGAAATGACTCAAAATAATATCGATATCCCCCTTACAAGTGGTGAATTTGCAGTATTAAAAGTGCTTGTTGAACATATAAGAGAGCCTTTATCTCGCGATAAATTAATGAACTTGGCTCGAGGGCGTGATTATTCCGCAATGGAACGCTCCATTGATGTGCAAGTCTCCCGTTTGAGGCGACTGATAGAAAAAGATCCAACATCGCCGCGTTATATTCAAACTGTTTGGGGATTAGGTTATGTGTTTATTCCCGATGGAAATATCACTAAATGATCAAGACACTTTTGAGTCGTTGCGTTCCTAAAAGCTCGTTTAGTCAGATTTTTATGTTGATTGGTTGTTTGCTGTTAATCAACCAGCTGGTTTCCTATGCAACCGTTGCTTTTTATTTCATAAAGCCAAGTTACCAGCAAATTAACCAATTAATTGCTCACCAAGTAAAGTTTCTATTGGATGACGTTCAAACCATTTCAAGCGATAGTAATCAGTTCATTCAAAATCTTAACCTTAAAATCAACAATCAGGATATGCGAGCGTTTACAAATAAGCAGGCGTATACGGCTGGTGTCGATAATGCAAAATCCTATGAATCGTTATCGATACAAATGTCTGAATATTTAGGCGCTCACACTGAAGTAAGAGTAAGTCATGGTGATGTGTTTCAAATTTGGATAAAGCCATCAGAAATTCCATCAATCTGGTTAAGAGTTAATTTAAATAGCTTTAGTGAATCAAGCTTATCTCCTCTCACTTTTTATCTGGGTGTTATTGTCATTTTAAGTGTGTTTGGCGGCTGGTTTTTTGCAAGAAAGCAAGAAAAGCCACTAAAAGCACTTGAGCGCGCGGCGGTGGCAGTATCAAAAGGAAATTACCCTGACCCATTACCTTTAAAAGGCTCAACGGAAATTATTGAAGTCACCAGCGCATTTAATCAGATGTCTTCAAGTATGCAGCAGCTGCAGCAAGACAGAGCATTATTAACCGCAGGTGTTTCCCATGATCTTCGCACGCCACTGACTCGCATTCGGTTAGCGTCTGAAATGATGAATAAAAAAGATGAATATCTAAAAGAAGGCATCATTAACGACATTGAAGACATGGATGCCATTATTGATCAGTTCATTGCTTACATTCGTCAAGATCAGGGACGAAAGATGGAACTAATGCAGCTTAATCAGCTTATTAAAGAAGTTGTACAAGCTGAAGCGACACGTAACAACGATATCAAGCTTGATTTATGTAACTGCCCTAAAGTTTTAATGATCCCTGTTGCCATAAAGCGAGTGATCACCAATTTAGTTGAGAATGCAATTCGTTATGG